>OLII01000196.1_pt1 | contig 24039 bp, 28 predicted proteins | sample 1609481 | NCBI WGS metagenome assembly OLII01 (sample SAMN05416859, study PRJEB24817) | seawater metagenome | isolation source: Sea water | place: Canada:Atlantic | collected 2013-11 | reverse complement strand
ACGAGATCTAGTACGGTCTCGTGGGCTCGGAGATGTGTATAAGAGACAGCCAGGATGTTGTGCGCTCGGCGCATGCTCAGTGTCCCGTTACGGTCAGGCCCGGGAAGGCGATCATCGACAGTACCTGCTCGGCGATCAGCTTCTGGCCCGTGGTGGTGAAGTGGATGCCGTCGTCGACACGGGTCTTGACCCGTTTGCCCTGGCTGTTCTGCAGGGTATAGGAGAACTCGTCGGCCTGGTAACCGAGCACGCCGTTGGCCGACACGTAATGCTGCTGGTACAACTGCGCCTGGCTTTCATACAGCCCGCTGAGATAGGCCATGGCCGTCGACAACTTGGGCTTTTGCATGTTGGGCGGGCCGACCCAGATTACCTGCACATTGTGCGCACGGGCCTCGTCCAGGATCCGGTCGATGCGCTTGCGGTACAGCGCCTCCCACTCAGGCGATTTGAAACGCAGGAACGGCTTGCCCTTGGATTCGGGCATGTCCCACGGGTCATTCGGGCCCAGGAACACCACCATCAGGCGGATGTTGGGGTGATTCTGCAGCGTGTCGGACACCGTCTGCGGCCAGTTGAAAAAACCGGGGTACGCCAGGCCCGTGCTCTGGCGGCTGAGGTTGACGCTCTTGATCTGGTAGCGCTTGAGCAAGGTGTTGGCCAAGTGCGGCGCCACGCCCTGCATCAGCGAGTCGCCCACCAGGAACACTTCGTCGCCAGCCGCCAGGCTCACGGCCTTGGGCGGCTGCCCCGGCACCAGCGGTTGCGCGGCGGGCTGCGCGGCGGGCGCCTGCGCCACAACCGGCTGCACTGCCGCTGGCTGCACTGCAGGGGGCCTGACCGCAGGTGTCGGCGCCACCACCGGTACCTTGGCAGGCGCCGGCGCCTTGGCATGGGGCTGCGCCAGGTCAACCAGCACCACTGGCATACTGGGCGGCAGCTCGACCGTCGGCACGCCCTCGGCCTGGGCCAACAGGGTCTGGCGCTCCAGGCTGTCGATGAAGCTGCTGCGCGCATCCCCCAGGGCCTGGGTCAGGTTGCCGCCCAGGCGCCACGCCTGGCTCTGCCCTACCCAGGGCAGCTCGCAGCTCTGGTGGTACTTCTGCTGGCAGTACAGGCTGATGGAGTTCTGGTTCAGCCAGAACAGCAGCAAGGTGGTGACCAGGATCGCGTACAGCACCTTGGCCGCGCCCATTTGCGTCTTGAACAGCTGACCGGTACTAGAAGCTTGCATAGATGAACCCCGGCACGCCCGATTGCGAAGCGAAGATGACCAACGACACGAACAGCCCCAGCGGGATCGGGTAGAGCTGCCAGGGCAGCCGGCTGCTGGCGGCAAAACCCTGGCGCAGCAGCGCCAGCACCTGCGGGTACACCGCGATGTACAGCACGCAGCCCAGCAACAGCAGGCCGGTGGTGCTCAACAGCCCGCCCAGGCTCAGGCCGGCGATGCCGCCGAGCATGTCCAGCGCATCATCCAGGCTCGCGCAGCGAAAGAAGATCCAGGCGAAGGCGACGTAGTGGAAGGTCAGCAGGCGCGCCAGCACATCCGCGCCCGGCCAGCGCATCGGTTGTGGCAGCACGTAGGTTGAGGCCTTGTACAGCGCCAGCCCCACGCCGTGCAGCGCACCCCAGATGATGAAGTTGAGGCTCGCGCCGTGCCACAGGCCGGAAACCAGCATCGCCAGCAGCATGTTCAGGTTGCCGCGCCACACGCCCTGGCGGTTGCCGCCCAGCGGGATGTACACGTAGTCGCGAATGAAGGTCGACAGGCTGATGTGCCAGCGCCCCCAGAACTCCTTGAGGTTGCGGGCCGCGTAGGGCGCATTGAAGTTGGCCGGCAGGCGAAAGCCCAGCAGCAGCGCCACGCCGGTCACCAGGTTGGTGTAGCCGCTGAAGTTCAGGTAGATCAGCAGGCTGTAGCCGTACACGCTCAGCAGCAGTTGCTCGGCGCTGAAGCCGCTTGGGGTCTCGAACACCGGGTCGACCCACTCGCTGCCCAGCCAGGCACTGAAGAAGAACAGCTTGACCACCGCCAGCGCAATCAGCCCCAGCGCCCGCTGCGGCTCCAGCACCTGGCGGATCTGCGCCGGGCGAATCTGCGGCAGCATGTGCGCGGCGCGATTGACCGGGCCGGCCACCAGGCTGGGGAAGAAGGCCAGGTACAGGGCCAGGTCCAGCGGCGCGGCCGGGGCCATTTCACCGCGGTTGATCGACACCAGGTAGCTGACCGAATGGAAGGTGTAGAACGACAGCCCGATCGGCAGCAGCACCTCCAGCACCGGCAGCGAGACGTCCAGGCCCAGGTCGGCCAGCGCGGCCTGCACGCCCCCCACGAAGAATTCCTGGTACTTGAAGACATAGAAGCAGCCCAGCACCAGCAGCAACACCATCAGGTAGGTGAAACGCCGTCCGGGATGTCGCGCGCTGAACAGCCCCAGCAGGTAGACCAGCAGGGTGTAGCCGAGCAGGATGTACAGCGAATCGAGGCTGAAGCTTGCGACCAGCGCATAGCTGCCCGCCAGCAGCAGGACGTTCTGCAGGCGAACGCTCCAGCAAAGGCTCCAGTAGACCGCGAAAAACAGAGTGAAGCAGAGGCCGAACTCGATCGAAAGAAAGCTCACAACGTAGTCCATTACGCGACATGGAAGGGGGGACCCTGACCCGGATACAACCCGCGGCGCAGAGCGGGCGCGATTATGGCAGACAGCAGTGAGCCCCCACAATGCAAGCAGTGCAGGAAAATCAAGCCTGTTCCCACGGCATTTATGCAACAGAATGCGACGAAAGATCACAGGCGCTGATTTGCTCCCCCTGCCCTGCTCTGCTAGTGTCGCGCCGTTCAAACCGCCACCAGAGACAGCCGCCATGGCCCGAAAAAAAGCTGCCATTGACTTCGAGCAATCCCTTGCCGACCTGCAAGCGCTGGTCGAACGCCTGGAGAACGGCGAACTGTCGCTGGAAGACTCGCTGACCGCCTTCGAGCAAGGCATCGGCCTGACCCGCGATTGCCAGAGCGCCCTGACCCAGGCCGAGCAGAAGGTTCAGGTGCTGCTGGAGCGCGACGGCGAGTTGCGCGCCGAGCCGTTCGACGCGGAACAGCCAGAATGATTGCCGCCTACCAGGCCCGTTGCCAGGCCCAGGTGGATGCCGCGCTGGAAACCCTGTTCCACGCCCCCTCGAGCGAACTCGAGCGCCTGTATGCCGCCATGCGCTACAGCGTGATGAACGGCGGCAAGCGGGTACGCCCGCTGCTGGCCTATGCCGCCTGCGAGGCGCTGGGTGGCGCCAGCAGCGATGCCGACGGCGCCGCCTGCGCAGTCGAGCTGATCCACGCCTATTCGCTGGTGCATGACGACCTGCCGGCAATGGACGACGACGACCTGCGTCGCGGCCAGCCCACCACCCACAAGAAATTCGACGAGGCCTGCGCGATCCTGGCCGGCGACGGCTTGCAGAGCCTGGCCTTCAGCGCCCTGCTCGACCCGCGCCTGAGCCCGCAGAGCGATGCCATTCGCCTGGCCATGGTGCAGGCCGTGGCCCAGGGCGCCGGCCCCGCCGGCATGGTCGGTGGCCAGGCCATCGACCTGGGCTCGGTGGGGCTCAAGCTCGATCAGACCGCGCTGGAGTACATGCACCGGCACAAGACCGGCGCGCTGATCGAAACCAGCGTCAAGGTTGGCGCCCTGGCCAGCGCGCGGGCCGATGCCCAGACGCTTGCGGCCTTGCAGCAGTATGCCCAGGCCATCGGCCTGGCGTTCCAGGTGCAGGACGACATCCTGGATGTCGAGAGCGATACCGCGACCCTGGGCAAGCGCCAGGGCGCAGATATCGCCCGCGACAAGCCGACCTACCCGGCATTGCTGGGGCTCGAAGCCGCCAAGGCCTACGCGCTGGAACTGCGCGACCAGGCGCTGGCAGCGCTGGCTGGGTTCGATGACAAGGCCGAGCCGCTGCGGGCGCTGGCGCGCTACATCGTCGAACGCCGCAGCTGACCGCAGCGGCCCTTCGCCGGCAATGCCGGCTCCTGCATAGAACCCTGTAGGAGCCGGCATTGCCGGCGAAACGCACACCACATACCTCAATGGGCAGCCTTCACCGCAATAAGGTAAACTGCCGCCTCATCACACCTATAACGATTCGCCTGATGCCCACGACGTTTCAAGAGATCCCCCGCGAACGCCCGGTCACGCCGCTGCTTGACCGTGCCGATACGCCAGCCGGCCTGCGTCGTCTGGCCGAAGCCGACCTGGAGAAACTGGCCGACGAACTGCGCCAGGAGCTGCTCTATAGCGTCGGCCAGACCGGCGGGCACTTCGGTGCCGGCCTGGGCGTCATCGAACTGACGATCGCCCTGCACTACGTCTTCGACACCCCGGACGACCGGCTGGTGTGGGACGTGGGCCACCAGGCGTATCCGCACAAGATCCTCACGGGTCGGCGCGAACGCATGCACAGCCTGCGTCAGAAGGACGGCCTGGCCGCCTTCCCGCGCCGCGTCGAGAGCGAGTACGACACCTTTGGCGTCGGGCACTCCAGCACCTCGATCAGCGCCGCGCTGGGCATGGCCATCGCCGCCCGCCTGCAGAACCAGGCACGCAAGTCGATTGCAGTGATCGGTGACGGCGCGCTCACCGCCGGCATGGCCTTCGAGGCGTTGAACCACGCCCAGGAAGTCAACGCCGACATGCTGGTGATCCTCAACGACAACGACATGTCGATTTCGCGCAATGTCGGCGGCCTGTCCAACTACCTGGCCAAGATCCTCTCCAGCCGCACCTATGCAAGCATGCGCGAGGGCAGCAAGAAGGTGCTGTCGCGCCTGCCCGGCGCCTGGGAGATCGCCCGCCGCACCGAGGAGTATGCCAAGGGCATGCTGGTGCCCGGCACCCTGTTCGAAGAGCTGGGCTGGAACTACATCGGCCCCATCGACGGCCACGACCTGCCTACCCTGATCGCCACCCTGCGCAACATGCGCGACCTCAAGGGGCCGCAGTTCCTGCACGTGGTGACCAAGAAGGGCAAGGGTTTCGCCCCGGCCGAGGTCGACCCGATCGGCTACCACGCGATCACCAAGCTCGAACCGCTGGACGCCCCGGCCACCGCGCCGAAAAAGGCCGCCGGGCCGAAGTACTCGGCGGTGTTCGGCCAGTGGCTGTGCGACATGGCCGCCGCCGACCAGCGCCTGGTGGGCATCACCCCCGCCATGAAGGAAGGCTCGGACCTGGTGGCGTTCAGCGAACGCTACCCCGAGCGCTACTTCGACGTGGCGATTGCCGAGCAGCACGCGGTGACGCTGGCGGCGGGCATGGCCTGCGAGGGCGCCAAGCCGGTGGTGGCGATCTATTCGACCTTCCTGCAGCGCGCCTACGACCAGCTGATCCATGACGTGGCGGTGCAGAACCTCGACGTGCTGTTCGCCATCGACCGCGCCGGCCTGGTGGGCGAAGACGGCCCGACCCACGCCGGCAGCTTCGACCTGTCGTTCCTGCGCTGCATCCCCGGCATGCTGGTGATGACCCCCAGCGACGAGAACGAACTGCGCAAGATGCTCAGCACCGGGCACCTGTACAACGGCCCTGCTGCCGTGCGCTACCCGCGTGGCAGCGGGCCGAACGCGACGATCGACGGCGACCTTGAGCCGCTGGAGATCGGCAAGGGCGTGATTCGCCGCCAGGGCAGCAAGGTCGCCCTGCTGGTGTTCGGTGTGCAACTGGCAGAAGCGCTGAAGGTGGCCGAAAACCTGGATGCAACCGTGGTCGACATGCGTTTCGTCAAGCCGCTGGATGAAGCGCTGGTGCGCGAGCTGGCTGGCAGCCATGACCTGCTGGTGACCATCGAAGAGAACGCCATCATGGGCGGCGCCGGCTCTGCGGTCAGCGAGTTCCTGAGCGCTGAAGGCGTGCTCAAGCCGATGCTGCATCTGGGCTTGCCGGATGTGTACGTCGAGCATGCCAAGCCGGCGCAGATGCTGGCCGAATGCGGGCTGGATGCTGCCGGGATCGAGGCTTCGGTGCGTCAGCGGATGCAACTGCTGGGCCTTTAGACCCTTTCGCCAGCCAGGCTTGCTCCTGCCTGGCTGGCGAAGGGCGCATCAGCCCAGCTGACGCGGTACCCGGTACAGGTAAAGGATCACCACGCTGGCGATGGCCAGCAGAATCTGCGGCACTCCCTCCAGGCCCACGAACACCGACAGTGCGGCCACCCACGCCGGCAGGCAGGCAAACAGCATCGACACACGGCGAACCCGCGCCAGCTCTATCCAGGCCGCCGGCTCTTCAGCGCTGTTCAGCGCCTTTTCAGTGGCAATCAATGCACGCTTGTAGGCGCTGAAACGCGGCAGGCTGAAGAACATCGAGGCCAGCCCGGCCAGAAACACCGGCATCACCAGCAGCGGGACACGCGCCACGCTGCCTCCGAACGCCCAGCCGAACACCAGCAGCGGCGCCAGGGCAATCGCGAAGAACTGCCACCAGGCGAACGCCAGCCGCCGCTTGACCTGGCCGCGGGTCACGCCCGACCGGCCTCGCCCTGGTGCTCGTTGCCCATCATGTGGCCGAGCTTGCCGGCCTTGGTGGCCAGGTAGTGCTTGTTGTGCGGATTGTGCCCGGTGTGCAGCGGCACGCGCTCGGCTACCGCAATGCCCATGGCGGTGAGGGCTTTTACCTTGCGCGGGTTGTTGGTCATCAGGCGCAATGACGTGACGCCCAGGTGCTCGAGCATCGGCTGGCACATGGCGTAGTCACGCTGGTCGGCGGCAAAGCCCAGGCGCTCGTTGGCCTCGACGGTGTCGGCGCCGCCGTCCTGCAGTTCGTAGGCGCGAATCTTGTTAAGCAGGCCGATGCCACGGCCCTCCTGACGCAGATACAGCAGCACGCCACGGCCTTCGCGGGCGATGGCCTGAAGAGCGGCCTCCAGCTGCGAACCACAGTCGCAGCGCTGGCTGAACAGCGCATCGCCGGTCAGGCATTCGGAATGCAGGCGCCCCAGTACCGGCTCGCCATCGGCTACATCACCCAGGCTGAGCACAACGTGCTCGCGGCCGGTGGCTTCGTCGAGAAAACCATGCATGGTGAACGTGGCAAAGGGGGTGGGCAGCTTGGAAGCGGCAACAAAGACGACGGGCACCTTGTGCTCCTGATCAATAACGTGAAATTTGATGTGCGCCGATTGTAACAGCAGCGTAAGGCAGGTGCTTAGGCTGAATTCTTGGGCAAACAGATCGAGAAGTTAGATGCTGGCACGTGCGCCCTGCCCGGAATCGGGAACGGATACGGCTGCTGCCAGCGCTCGAAGATCTCGCGCAATTCACCGCTGGCGATCAGTTCGTCCATGCGCCGATCGAACAGCGCCCGGAGCGCACAGGCCTGCTCGGTCCTGGCAAAGGCCAGGTACAACGGCAACTCGGCGATGTGGGTGCGGCGGAACCGGGCCTTGTCACGGGCCTGGTTGTACACGTAGTCCACCTCGGTCTGGGCATCGATATAGAAGTCCACGCGCTTGAGTTCGAGCATCGGCAGGATGCCGTCGCGCCGCTGCACCTCGCGAAACTCCTTCACATCGGGCAGGTAGCGCTGGTACTCGTAGCCACGCACCCAGGAGAGCTTGTAGCGGCCGATGGTGGCGGCGCTCGGCACCGGCAGGCTGGCCAGCCCCAGAGCGTAGATATGGTCCTGGTCGAAGGCGTTGCGCGGGTAGAGGTAGTCGTTGCTTTCCTGCTCGTAGGAGCCGACCCAGGCATCGGCCTCGGCGCGCTTGACCAGGCCCACGGCGCGGCTGTAGGGCACGCTGATGGCGAGCACCTTGACCCCCGCCGGCTCGAACACCTTGCGCAGCACGTCCCAGGCCATGCCGCGCCCTTCGACGTCGGTGTAGTCCGGCCAGATCTCGCTGGCCAGGCGCACCTCCTGCGGCAACGCGGTCGGCTCGCCAGCCCAGGCGATGCCACCACCCAGCGCCAACACCAGCAGCAACACTCGCCATGCGCGCATCAGGCCACTCCCTTCAGGTGAAACTCCACACCAGCGCCTGCATGCCCAACCAGGCGAACACGCCGGCCAGCACGTCATCGAACATGATGCCGAAACCGCCATGCACATGCCGGTCGATCCAGCGGATCGGCCACGGCTTGAGTATGTCGAAGAAGCGGAACATCAGAAAGCCTGCCAACAACCATAGCCAACCTTCCGGTACCAGCCAGAGGGTTATCCACATGCCGACCATCTCGTCCCAGACGATGCCCTCGTGGTCATGCACGCCCAGGTCGTCGGCGACCTTGCCGCACAACCATACGCCGAACAGCATGGTCAGCCCCAGCATCAGCCAGTAGCCCCAGTCGGGCAGCATCTGCCACAGCGGGATGAACGGCACGGCCACCAGCGAACCCCAGGTGCCCGGCGCCTTGGGCAGGGTGCCGGAGCCGAAGCCGAAGGCCAGAAAATGCCAGGGGTTGCGCCAGACTGAAGGCGGCACGTTTTCTGCCGGCACCTGATTGGGGTGATCGGTCACGGTGTCTCCCTAAAAATGTTGATAACCCCGCGTGCGCGGGGTGATGTCCGCCCCGGCGTGGTCACGCAGGCTGACGCCGCTGCCCGCCTCCACCCGACCGACCACGTGCACCGGCCAGCCGGCAGCCTGCAGGCCGGCCAGGTGCGCGGGGGGCAAGGTGAAGGCAATCACGTAGTCGTCGCCACCGGTGAGCGCGGCCTGTCGCGCACCTTCCAGGCCCAGCAGGCCCTGCAGCGCCGCACCCAGCGGCAGCTGTTCGAGCGACAGCACAATCGACACGCCCGAGGCCGTGGCAATGTGTCCGCAATCGGCCAGCAGGCCATCGGAGATATCCAGCGCCACCGCCGCCTCGCGCTCGCCCAGCACCAGCGGCAAGGCCCCGGCAGCGTTGCCCAGCTCACCGCCGACACACACCAGGTCACCAGGCCGCGCACCGCTGCGCGTCAGGGCCTGGCCGGCAGGCACGCGGCCGAACACGGTCATGGTCAGGCTCAGCGGCCCATGGGTGGTGTCCCCGCCTACCAGGCTCAGGCCGCATTGTCGGGCCATCAGGTTCAGACCCTGGGCATAGGCCTTCAACCAATCGGCGTGAACCGTCGGCAGGGTCAGGGCAAGGGTAAAGGCCACGGGGGTGGCGCCCATGGCTGCCAGGTCACTGGCAGCCACCGCCAGCGAGCGCTGGCCGAGCAGGAACGGTTCGCACACAGCCGGGAAATGCACCCCGGCCACCAGCGTGTCGGTGGACACGGCCAGTTGCTCGCCGGCCGGCAGCGCCAGCAGGGCGCAATCGTCGCCGATCCCCAGGGCGACCCCGTCGCCGGCCTGCGCACAGGGCGCGGCGGCGAAGTAGTGGCGGATCAGCTCGAATTCACCCATGGGCAGGCAGCGCCGCAATCAGCGCTTGAACGCCTTCACTTCGGCTTCGCGCAGCCGCGGTGCGAGCTTGTCGAGCACACCGTTGACGAACTTGTGCCCGTCAGTGGCGCCGTACACCTTGGCCAGCTCGATACCTTCGTTGATGACCACGCGATAAGGCACGTCGACCCGCTTGATAAGCTCCCAGGTGGACAGGCGCAGCACCGACAGCTCGACCGGATCGAGCTCTTCGAGCACGGTATCCAGGCAAGGCGCGAGGGCCTTGTCGATTTCTTCCTTGATCGCCGGCACGCCGTGCAGGATCTCGCGGAAGTAGGCACCGTCGACATCGGTGAAATCGTTATCGACCCGGAACTGCGCTTCGATCTCGTTCAGCGAGTGCTTGGCCATGTGCCACTGGTACAGCGCCTGGGTCGCGAGCTTGCGGGCTTCGCGACGCTTGGCGCTCTTGGAGGGCTTGCCAGCATCCGCAGGTTTTGGATCGCGCGGGTTGAAACGATCGCTTTCGTCGCTAATCACTTGGCCTCCAACTGCGCCAGCAGGCTGACCATTTCCAGGGCGGACAGGGCCGCTTCGGCGCCCTTGTTGCCGGCCTTGGTGCCGGAACGCTCGATGGCCTGTTCGATCGAATCGACGGTCAGGACACCGAAGGCAACCGGCACGCCGAACTCCATGGACACCTGGGCCAGGCCCTTGGTGCATTCGCCCGCCACGTATTCGAAGTGCGGGGTGCCACCACGGATCACGGCGCCCAGGGCGATGATCGCGGCGTATTCGCTCTGCTGGGCGACCTTCTGTGCCACCAGCGGAATCTCGAACGCACCCGGTGCACGGATGATGGTGATGTCGCTTTCGCTCACGCCGTGGCGAACCAGGGCATCAACGGCACCGCTTACCAGGCTTTCGACGACGAAGCTGTTGAAGCGGCCAACCACCAAAGCATAGCGACCTTTGGGGGCAATGAAGGTACCTTCGATGGTCTTCAGGGACATTGCGGGGTTCTCATCTTAAAGAGCCAGGCCGCAACGGTGCGGCCTGTGGGAGTTTTGTTCCGGATCAACAGCGGGAAACCAGCCCCTGCTTTATTCGGAGGGCACGTATTCTACAACTTCCAGATCGAATCCGGATATCGCATTGAACTTCATTGGCGAACTCATCAGGCGCATCTTGCGTACGCCCAGGTCGCGCAGAATCTGCGAACCGGCACCCACGGTGCTGTAGGTGGTGGGTGTCTTGACCTGGCTGCTGTCGGCGCTTTCGCGGATATGCGCCAGCAGCACGTCGCCGTCCAGCGGGTGTCCGAGCAGCAGCACCACGCCGCTGCCGGCCTCTGCCACGGCGCTCATGGCGGCGCGCAGGCTCCAGCGGCCGGGCTGCTTGACCAGCAGCAGGTCGCGCAGCGGGTCCATGTTGTGCACCCGCACCAGGGTCGGTTCCTCGGCGCAGATCTTGCCCAGGGTCAGGGCCATGTGCACGTCGCCTTCGACCGAATCGCGGTAGGTCACCAGGTTGAACTGACCCAGTTCGCTGTCCAGCGGCTGCTCGGAAATCCGCTGAATGGTACGTTCGTGGATCATGCGGTAGTGGATCAGGTCGGCGATGGTGCCGATCTTGATGTTGTGCTCGGCGGCGAACACTTCCAGCTCGGCGCGACGCGACATGGTGCCGTCGTCGTTCATCACCTCGCAGATCACCCCGCTCGGCTCGAAACCGGCCATGCGCGCCAGGTCGCAGGCCGCCTCGGTGTGGCCGGCACGGGCCAGGGTACCGCCGGGCTGGGCCATCAGCGGGAAGATGTGGCCCGGGCTGACGATGTCTTCGGCCTTGGCGTCCCGGGCGGCGGCGGCCTGCACGGTGCGCGCGCGGTCGGCGGCGGAGATGCCGGTGGTGACGCCTTCGGCAGCTTCGATCGAAACGGTGAACTTGGTGCCGAAGCCCGAGCCGTTGCGCGGGGCCATCAGCGGCAGCTTGAGCAGCTCGCAGCGCTCGCGCGACATCGGCATGCAGATCAGGCCACGGGCGTGCTTGGCCATGAAGTTGATGTGTTCGGCCTTGCAGCACTCGGCGGCCATGATCAGGTCGCCTTCGTTCTCGCGGTCTTCGTCATCCATCAGGATGACCATTTTGCCCTGGCGAATGTCTTCGACCAGTTCTTCGATGCTGTTGAGCGCCACGCGGCACCCCCTTCTAAATCAGGATTTCAGGTAGCCGTTGGCGGCCAGGAAACTTTCGGTGATGCCACCCTTGCCCGGCTCGGCGGCCTTGTCGCCCAGCAGCAGACGCTCCAGGTAACGGGCCAGCAGGTCGACCTCAAGGTTAACCCGACGCCCGGTGCGGTAGTCGGCCATGATGGTTTCAGCGAGGGTGTGCGGCACGATGGTCAGCTCGAACTCGGCGCCATCGACCTGGTTGACCGTGAGGCTGGTGCCATCGACGGTGATCGAGCCCTTGTGGGCGATGTACTTGGCCAGCTCGGCCGGCGCGCGCAGGCGGAACTGGATGGCGCGGGCGTTATCGCTGCGCGAGATGACCTCGCCGACACCGTCGACGTGGCCGCTGACCAGGTGGCCGCCCAGGCGGCTGCTGGGGGTCAGGGCCTTTTCCAGGTTGACCCGGCTGCCTACCTTGAAGTCGGCAAAGGCGGTGCAGTCGAGGGTTTCGCGGCTGACGTCAGCCCAGAAACCGTCGCCAGGCAGTTCGACGGCGGTCAGGCACACGCCGTTGACGGCGATGCTGTCGCCCAGTTTCACGTCGCCCAGGTCGAGCTTGCCGGTTTCGACATACACGCGCACGTCGCCGCCTTTGGGGGTGAGTGAACGGATGCTGCCGATGGATTCGATGATGCCGGTGAACATGAGTCCTCCTTCAGAACGGGTCGCGCAAGGCGCAGGCCGCGAATTATACGCCGGGCGCAGGCACAGGAATGGCAGTGACTCGCCAGTCATCGCCTACGGCGCGCATGTCGGTGATGTTGAGGGCCTGCGCTTCGCTCATTCTGGCCAGGGGCCAATCGAGCAATGGGCGGGCACTGGAGCCGAGAAACTTGGCAGCGATGAAGAGCTGGTATTCGTCCACCAGGCCCTGTTGCGCGAAGGCACCGGCCAGGCCCGGGCCGGCCTCCACCAGCACCTCGCTGGCACCACGCCGGGCCAGTTCGCGCAGCAGCGCGGGCAGGTCGACGTGCCCGTCGGTGCCGGGCAGGCTCAGCAGGTCATGGCCGGCCTGGGCGTACTGCGCAACTGGCGCGGCGGCCGTCACCACCAGCACCGGGCCGGCCTGGAAGAACGGCGCCGTCAGCGGCAGGCGCAGGCGCCCGTCGATGAGCACGCGCAACGGTGGGCGGGCCATCGCCAGGGCGGTGCTGTCGGCGTCCAGCCCAAGCTCGTCGGCGCGCACGGTCATGCGCGCGTTGTCGGCCAGCACGCTCTGGGCGCTGGTCAGCACCACGCTGGAGCGCGCGCGCAGACGCTGCACCGCCGAGCGTGCGGCCGGGCCGGTGATCCACTGGCTCTCGCCACTGGCCATGGCGGTGCGCCCGTCCAGGCTCATCGCCAGCTTGACCCGCACAAAGGGCAGGCCGTGTTCCATGCGTTTCAGAAAGCCCGGGTTGAGTGCGCGGGCCTCGGCCTCCAGCACACCGCTGGCAACCTCGATACCGACGTCGGCCAGGCGCTTGAGCCCCTGCCCCGCCACTTGCGGGTTGGGGTCCTGCATGGCCGCCACCACCCGCGCCACACCGGCCTTGACCAGCGCCTCGGCACACGGCGGCGTGCGCCCGTGGTGGCTGCACGGCTCCAGGGTCACATAGGCACAGGCGCCACGGGCCAGCTCGCCGGCCTGGCGCAGCGCGTGCACCTCGGCATGCGGTTCGCCGGCGCGTACGTGCCAGCCTTCGCCGACCACCTGCCCGTCACGCACGATCACGCAACCGACCCGCGGGTTGGGATGGGTGGAATAGAGACCCTTGCGCGCCAGTTCCAGCGCACGGGCCATGTAGTGGGCGTCGAGCACGTCGCGTTCGCTGGGCAGGCTCATTGCTTGGAAGGCTCGCGCGCCAGGCGGTCGATTTCTTCACGAAATTCGTCCAGGTCCTGGAAGCGGCGGTACACCGAGGCGAAGCGGATGTAGGCCACTTCGTCGAGCTTTTGCAGCTCGGCCATCACCAGTTCGCCGACGACCAGCGACTTGACCTCGCGCTCGCCGGTGGCGCGCAGCTTGTGCTTGATGTGGGCCAGCGCCGCTTCGAGGCGCTCGACGCTCACCGGGCGTTTTTCCAGCGCGCGCTGCATGCCGGCGCGCAGTTTTTCTTCGTCGAAGGGCTGGCGGCTGCCGTCGGTCTTGATCAGGCGCGGCAGCACCAGTTCGGCGGTTTCGAAGGTGGTGAAGCGCTCACCGCAGGCCACGCATTCGCGGCGACGGCGCACTTGTTCGCCCTCGGCAACCAGTCGCGAGTCGATGACCTTGGTGTCGTTGGCACCGCAGAAGGGACAGTGCATGGTGGCAGGCAACAAAAAAAGGGAGGGTCATGGTAGCGCATCCCACTGGCAAGACAAGCCAAAGCAGTTACCATCCAGTGAGGAAATATCCCCCCGAAGGAATTGATCATGCCCTTTAGAGCGCTCGTTGTGCTCAGTTTTGCCGCCCTGCTGGCCGCCTGCAGCAGCGATGAACCCAAGCCGGTGCTGGCCCCCAAGGCCCCGGTAGCGGCCAAGCAACCTGTGGCCCTGGGCCCGCTGCCGGCCTACCAGCGTGAAATCAGCGGCACCCTGCTTGGCATCCCGTCGGGCGCCGAGGTCGAGCTGGCGCTGCTGGTGGTCGACCCGCGCGGCCGCCCGCAACGCCTGCTGGCCAGCAGCAACCTGGACGCCAACGGCCAGGACCTGCCGTTCCAGCTGCGTTTCAACCCCGAGGCGTTCCCTGCCGGTGCGCGGGTGGAGCTGCGCGGGCGTGCCAGCCAGTCCGGGCAGCTGATCCTGCACCTGCAACCTGTGGCGGTCAGCAGCCCGCAAACCCAGGCCACCGGCCCGCTGCGCCTCGAAAAAGCGCCGTGACCGCGCCGATCCACCTGCAACAGGCGTTGAGCGGGCTGCTGGGGGACGCACGGCTGGTGGTCAGCGAGCTGCCGGCCTGCGACCTCAAGCTGTGGCTGATCGATGCGCACAACATGGACCGCGCGTTCAGCCCCGAGGAAACCCGGCGCATCCTGCACGAGCCGCCCTACTGGGCCTTCTGCTGGGCCAGCGGCCTGGCCATGGCGCGCTACCTGGCCGCCCGCCCCGAGTGGGTGGCCGGCAAACGCGTGCTGGACTTCGGCGCAGGCTCGGGCATTGCCGGCATCGCCGCCGCCCGCGCCGGGGCCCTTGAAGTGGTGGCCTGCGACCTCGACCCGCTGGCGCTGCAGGCAAGCCGCGCGAATGCCGCGCTCAACCAGGTGCAGTTGGGCTACTCCAGCGATTTCTTCGCCGAGGCCGACCGCTTCGACCTGGTGCTGGTGGCCGATGTGCTCTACGACCGCGCCAACCTGCCGCTGCTCGATGCGTTTCTCAGCCGCGGGCACCAGGCGCTGGTGGCCGACTCGCGGGTGCGCGACTTCCGTCACCCTCTGTACCGCCAGCTCGACACCCTGCACGCCCTGACCCTGCCAGACCTGGCCGAACCCCACGAATTCCGCCAGGTGAGCCTGTACCACGCCAGCCGCAGCGCTTTATAGTGTTGCCATTCAAGGATTTGCGAGAGTCGCGATGAGCCAGGAAACCCCGTACATCTTCAATGCCACCAGCGCCGACTTCGACCAGTCGGTGATCCAGAACTCCCACGTCAAACCCGTGCTCGTCGACTTCTGGGCCGACTGGTGCGCGCCGTGCAAGGTGCTGATGCCGCTGCTGGAGAAAATCACCGCCGAATACCGGGGTGAGCTGCTGCTGGCCAAGGTCAACTGCGATGTGGAACAGGACATTGTCGCGCGCTTCGGTATCCGCAGCCTGCCGACGGTGGTGCTGTTCAAGGATGGCCAGCCGGTCGACGGCTTTGCCGAGGCACGCCCGGAGTCGGAAATCCGCGCAATGCTCGAACCGCATGTGCAACTGCCGCCACCGGCGGCGGCCGACCCGCTGGTAGTGGCCCAGGGGCTGTTTGCCGAGGGACGCTTCAGCGAGGCCGAGGCGCTGCTCCAGGCCCTGCTGACCGAAGACAACAGCAATGCCGCGGCACTGATCCTGTATGCCCGTTGCCTGGCCGAGCGTGGCGAGCTGGGCGAAGCGCAGACCGTGCTCGATGCGGTCAAGAGCGATGAGCACAAGGCTGCACTGGCCGGTGCCAAGGCGCAGCTGACGTTCCTCAAGCAGGCCGCCAGCCTGCCGGACGTGGCAGACCTGAAGTCACGCCTGGCACAGAACGCCGAGGATGACGAGGCGGCGTATCAGCTGGCAGTGCAGCAGCTGTCGCGCCAGCAGTACGAGGCGGCGCTGGACGGGCTGCTGAAACTGTTCAAGCGCAACCGCGGGTATGAAGGCGGCCTGCCGCACAAGACCCTGCTGCAGGTGTTCGACCTGCTGGGCAACGAGCACCCGCTGGTGCTGGATTACCGCCGCAAGCTGTTTGCTGCGTTGTACTGAGGTCAACCGCCCGCTCCCACAAGGTTACCTACCCGCGCTGTGGGAGCGGGCTTGACCCGCGATGGGATCAACGCGGTGTTCAGCCGACCCAGTGATAGACCGGCGCATCCGCCCCGCTTTCCACCCTCACCTCGCTGCTATGGCGCAAACGCACCAGCAGGCGCTTGCCGGCCGCCGTATTGCCCGCCAACCCCTCCAGCGCCTCCAGCAACTGGGGCCCGTTCAACTGACCGGCCTTGCGCAACACCTCGCGCGCCGCCTGCCACACTGCATCGTCCGGGCGCACCGGCGCCGTCGGTACAGCAGCAACCGCCGGCGCCCCGGCCGCCTGCAGCTGCCCGCCCAGCTGCGCCCACTCATGGGGCTCCAGCTCCACGCTCAAATCCACCGGCCATTCGCCGATGTGTCCACGAATACGCACGTTCGCACCCTCCACTCGATCAGGCGCCCATGCTCCCACGAAGTTTCATCCAGCGACACTGGTACGCAGCCGACAAGTTGTTATAACATTTCGAAACTCTTTCAGCGCCTTCCGGAGTTCCGCCCATGCGTCGTCTGCTGCTTGCCTTGCCGTTCGCCCTGCTGCCCCTGAGTCTGGTTTACGCCCATGACGACCATGACCATGAGCATGGCAGCCTGGGCGCCCATGAACATGGCGTGGCGCACCTGAACGTCGCACTCGACGGCAATGCCCTGGAGCTGGAATTCGACAGCCCGGCGATGAACCTGGTGGGCTTCGAACATGCCGCCACTTCCGCCACCGACAAGGCCAAGGTCGCGGCCGTGCGCGCCCAGCTCGAAACACCCCTGGCGCTGTTCGGCCTGAACAAGGCAGCTGGTTGCAGCGAAACCGACCAGGACCTGCAAAGCCCGCTGTTCGGCGACAAGCCGGTGCATGACGAGGATGGCGACGCCCACGATCACGAACACAGCGACATCAACGCCCATTACAAACTCGAATGCACCACCCCGGCACAGCTCACCCGCCTGGATCTGGCGCCACTGTTCAAGGCCTTCCCCGCCACCCAGAAGATCCAGCTGCAACTGGTGGGCCCCAATGGCCAGAAGGGCGTGGACCTGACCCCGACCCACAGCGCGATCGACTTCTGACATGGGCCAGGCACTGATCGAACTGTCCCGGCTGGGTTTCGCCTGGCCCGGCCAGCCTGAGCTGCTGGACATCCCGGCGTTGCGCCTGCAGGCCGGCGAGTCGCTGTTCCTCAAGGGCCCCAGCGGCAGTGGCAAGACCACCCTGCTGGGCCTGCTGGGCGGGGTGCAGAAGGCCGACCGCGGCAGCATCCGCCTGCTCGGCCAGGAGCTGGGCGCGCTCAGCCAGGGCCAGCGCGACCGTTTTCGCGTCGATCATACCGGCTACATCTTCCAGCAGTTCAACCTGCTGCCGTTTCTGTCGGTACGCGAAAACGTCGAGCTGCCGTGCCGTTTCTCGCGCAGCCGGGCGCAACGCGCCGGCCAGCGCTACGGCAGTGTGGACAAGGCCGCCGCCAGCCTGCTCGCCCATCTGGGCCTGAAGGACCCGGCACTGCTGGCACGGCGCGCCGACAGCCTGTCGATCGGTCAGCAGCAACGGGTGGCCGCCGCCCGCGCGCTGATCGGCCAACCCGAGCTGGTGATTGCCGACGAGCCGACTTCGGCGCTCGATGCCGACACCCGTGAAGCCTTCATCCGCCTGCTGTTCGCCGAATGCCGCGCAGCCGGCTCCAGCCTGTTGTTCGTCAGCCACGACCAGAGCCTGGCACCGCTGTTCGATCGCCGGCTGTCGCTTGCCGAACTCAACCGCGCCGCGCGCCCTGCCAGCGACCTGGAGGCCTGATGTACCTGCTCCGCCTTGCCCTGGCGAGTCTCGCCAACCGCCGCTTCACTGCCCTGCTCACCGCCTTCGCCATCGCCCTGTCGGTGTGCCTGCTGCTGGCGGTGGAGCGGGTACGCACCGAGGCCCGCGCCAGTTTTGCCAGCACCATCAGTGGCACCGACCTGATTGTCGGTGCGCGCTCGGGCTCGGTGAACCTGCTGCTGTACTCGGTGTTTCGCATCGGCAACGCCACCAACAACATCCGCTGGGACAGCTTCGAGCACTACGCCAGCAACCCGCGGGTGAAGTGGGCCATCCCGATCTCGCTGGGCGACTCGCACCGCGGTTACCGGGTGATGGGCACCACCGAAGCCTACTTCGAGCATTACCAGTACGGGCGCAAGCAGCACCTGCAGCTGGCCAGCGGACGTGCCTTCGCCAGCGACCCGTTCGAGGTGGTGCTGGGCGCCGAGGTGGCCGAAGCGCTGCATTACAAGCTCGGCGACAAGCTGGTGCTGGCCCATGGCGTGGCCGCCATCAGCCTGGTCAAGCATGACGACAAGCCGTTCACCGTGGTGGGCGTGCTGCAACGCACCGGCACCCCGGTGGACCGCACCCTGCACATCAGCCTTGGCGGCATGGAGGCGATCCACGTCGACTGGCACAACGGCGTGCCCGCCCGCGGCGCCGGCCGCGTCAGCGCCGAACAGGCCCGTGGCATGGACCTCACACCCAAGGCCATCACCGCGTTCATGCTGGGCCTGAACAACAAGATCAGCACCTTCACCCTGCAACGCGAGATCAACGAGTTTCGCGGCGAGCCGCTGTTGGCGATTCTGCCCGGCGTGGCCCTGCAGGAGCTGTGGAGCCTGATGGGCACCGCCGAACAGGCGCTGTTCGTGGTGTCTCTGTTCGTGGTGCTGACCGGCCTGATCGGCATGCTCACGGCGATCCTCACCAGCCTCAACGAGCGCCGCCGCGAAATGGCCATCCTGCGCTCGGTGGGTGCACGCCCCTGGCATATTGCAGGGCTGCTGGTGATGGAGGCGTTCACCCTGGCGCTGGCGGGGATTGCCGCCGGGCTGGGCCTGCTCTACCTTGGCATCGCCCTGGCCCAGGGCACGGTGCAGGCCAACTACGGCCTGTACCTGCCGCTGGCGCTGCCCAGCGCCCACGAGTGGAGCCTGCTGGGGATCATCCTCGGCGCCGCCGTGCTGATGGGCAGCATTCCGGCCTGGCGGGCCTACCGCCAGTCGCTGGCCGACGGTTTGTCCATTCACCTGTGAGAACGCCCGTGATACGTAGTGCCCTGCTGTTGTTGCTGTTGATTGCCCCGCCCCTGTGGGCGGGTGAGCCGCGCACGCTGGAATGGCCGCAATTGATCCCCGAGGGTGCACCGGTGATCGTGCCGCAGATGACCCCACTGCACGACCTTTCGCAGTTGAGCAACGCGCTGGCCGGCGAAAGCGGCCCGGCGGCGCAGCAGCAGGCGCCCGACGCGCCGGTGGTGAAGGCACTGGATGGCCAGCAGGTGAAGCTGCCGGGCTACATCGTGCCACTGGAAGTCAGCGAGGAAGGCCGTACCACCGAGTTCCTGCTGGTGCCGTACTACGGCGCGTGCATTCACGTGCCGCCCCCACCGTCGAACCAGATCGTGCACGTGTTCAGCGAAATCGGCATCAAGGTCGAGGAGCTGTACCAGCCCTACTGGATCGAGGGGCCGATGCAGGTCAAGGCTTCCAGCAGCGAGCTGGCCGAGGCCGGCTACCAGATGGAAGCCGAGAAGATCTACGCCTATGAACTACAATAGAAGCCCCGCGCCAGGGCGTTTGCGGTTTCATTGAGCTGCGTCAAGAATCACCGCCTGTCAGCTCCTTACCATTGGACACATTAAATTCTAAACGTCCTTTGGGAGCTTCCATGAACAAGTCCTTGCTCAGCGCCTCGCTCATTGCCCTCGCGCTTGCAGCCCCTGTTGCCCACGCCCACCAGGCGGGCGATTTCATTCTGCGTGCCGGTGCGATCACCACCGCACCGAACGAAGACAGCGGCGATATCAAGCTCGACGGCACCAAGGTTGGCGGCACCAAGGCCACCCTGGACAGCGACACCCAGCTGGGCCTGGCCTTTGCCTACATGCTGACTGACCACATCGGCCTGGAACTGCTGGCAGCCACCCCGTTCCAGCACGAAGTGGGCGTAAAGGGCCTGGGCGCGGGCCTGGACGGCAAGCTGGCGAACATCAAGCAACTGCCACCGACCCTGTCGCTGCAGTACTACCCGATGGAGCCGACCTCCAAGTTCCAGCCTTACGCCGGTATCGGTCTTAACTACACCCTGTTCTTCGATGAAGACCTGAGCAGCAGCCGCAAGGCCCAGGGCTTCAGCAACATGAAGCTCAAGGACTCGGTCGGCCTGGCCGGCCAACTGGGCATGGACTACATGCTGACCGACAACCTGCTGGTCAACGCCGCGGTCTGGTACGTGGACATCGACACCAAGGCCACCATCGACGGCCCAAGCGCGCTGGGCGTGGGCAAGACCAAGGTGAGCGTGGATGTGGACCCATGGGTCTACATGGTGGGTGTGGGTTACAAGTTCTGACCATGAAAAAGCCCCGATCATTCGGGGCTTTTTTTTGGCTGCGATTCCCGTCAGGGAGATACCGCCTGCAGGAGCCGGCGTTGCCGGCGAAGCTTTTTACGTTCAGCGCCCCAGCAGGTGCGCCAGCCCATCGGCCAGTGGCGTCGGCTCGGGCAGGTCGAAGCGCGCCAGCAGCCGCGCATTGTCGGCCCGCGAATGACGGATATCACCCGCGCGCGCCGGCCCGTGATTGACCTCGGGCAACGGCCCTACCACCTTGCGCAGTGCGTCGAGCAACTGGTTCAGCGTGGTGGCGCGGTTCAGCCCCACGTTCACCGCGCCCTCCTGCACCTGCGCCTGTTCCAGCGCCTGCACCAGCACCGCCACCAGGTCGGCCACATACAGGAAGTCACGGGTCTGCTCGCCATCGCCAAACAGGTTGATCGGCGTGCCGTTGAGGGCGCGCTCGCAGAAGATGCTGATCACTCCCGAATACGGCGACGACGGGTCCTGGCGTGGCCCGAAGATATTGAAGAAGCGAAACACCACCGGCTCCAGCCCATGCTGGCGACGATAGAAGTCCAGGTACTGCTCGCTGGCCAGCTTGTCCACCGCATAGGGGGTCAGCGGCGCCTTGGGCGTGTCCTCGTCGATGGCCTGGCCTTCACCGTTGTTGCCGTACACCGCAGCGCTGGAGGCAAACAGCACGCGCTTGATGCCGGCCACACGCATCGCCTCGCACACGTTCAGCGTGCCGATGAAGTTGCTCTGGTGGGTCCTGACCGGGTCTTCCACAGAGGCCTGCACCGAGGCCACCGCCGCCAGGTGCACCACGGCCTGGCAGCCCTCGGCGGCCCGGGCCACCAGGGCGGCATCGGCCACGTCGCCCTCGATCAGTTGCAGGCGCGGGTTGTCCAGCTGCAGGTTCAGGCGCCGGCCGGTAGACAGGTCGTCGAGCACGCGCACCGCGTACCCCTTGGCCAGCAGCGCGTCGCTCAGGTGGGAGCCGATGAAGCCGGCCCCCCCGGTAATCAGGATAGGAGCATCAGCCATGACGATAGAACCGGTCCAGTAGGGTCGGCAGGCCGGCGCGCCAGGCACGCGGCTTGATGCCGAAGGTGTGGAGGATTTTCTTGCAGGCCAGCACTGCGTGCTGGGGTTCTTCGGCAGCATCCGGGCGGGCGGCGTGGGCCTGCGCAGTGGGCGCTTCGACGGCCAGCTGACGCAGTTGCCCGGCTTCGCTGAGGATCGCCTGACCCAGCGCCAGCGGCGTGGTCGCCTCGTTGCCGGCGTAATGGTAGGTGCCCCATAGTGGCGCGCCACAGTCCAGTTGCTTGAGCACCGCCAGGATCACCCGCGCTGCATCGTCGACCGGGGTCGGGTTGCCACGCCGGTCGTCGGCCAGCAGCAGTTCCTGCGAGTGCTCGGCGCGGGTCAGAAAACGCCCCAGCACGCCGTCGACGCTGTCGTCGAGCACCCAGCCAAAGCGCAGCAGCACGTGCTGCGGGCAGGTCGCGCGCACGCTCTGTTCGATGCGCCACAACGCCTGGCCACGTTGGCCGAGCGGTACCGGCTCGTCCTTTTCGCTGTAGGCCGTGGCCCGCGAACCGTCGAATACCCGGTAGCTGGAGGGTTGCAGCAAGATGATGTTGTGGTGCTGGCACAGTTCGGCCAGGCGCTCGACCGCACGCTCCTGCGAAGCCAGGCGCTGCTCGCTCACCGATTCGGCCTGGAACCAGTCGAAGTAGTAGGCCAGATTGATCAGCGCATCGGGGCGGGTGTCATCGAGCAGCTGGGTCAGGCTCGCGGCATCCCAGCCCTGGTCAGGTGGGCGCGGCGCCAGAAAGCCGATATCTTCCTCGGCCCCGAGGCGAATCAGCGCTTGCCCAAGGGCATTTCCACCACCCAACAGCATCAGGCGCATTCGCATAGAGTCAGCAGGTCCGGTCAGATAAATTGAGGGAAAGCGGATATTTTGCGGCTTCCAGCAAGCGAAGTCCAACGCGGGGCCGACTGACGCCAAAGTCTAGAGTGTGTCAGCGCAAAGTGTGACGGGTTCAACGTAGTTCAAGAAATAACCTGCGCGCCCACCAGAAATGCCCGACTGCATCTACTGTAAAAGCGTCAGCCTCGCTGGTTCATGTCGACTAGTCGACCCTTCACCCCGGGCAAGAGGACCGCTTCATGCCGATCAAGACGGCCGCACACGGACGTGAGCGTTGGCAATTCGACGAACCCAGCCCGGGCCGCGAGTGCCTGGTGGTCGAAACGTTCGACGGCTACAGCCAGGAAGGTCGCCTGCTGATCCCCGATATCGAGCACGCGCCGCCGCTGTTCATGCTCGGCGGCGCACGCAGCGACTTCACCCACCTCAACCCGCTGCTGTACCGCCTGCAGGCCCTGGGCATCGGCTCGCTGACCGGCAACCTGTCGGGGCACAGCCTGGCCAGCCTGCCGGGGGCCCGGGCGCCGTCGCTGCACACCAACCTGGCCGAGGCGCTGCGCTTCTTTCGCCACGTCGAGCATCGCTGCAACACCGTGATCGGCCACAGCCTGGGCGCAGCGCTGGCGCTGAAAGTGGCAGCGCACCATGCACGCCAGGTGAACAAGCTGGTGCTGCTGTGCCCGGCGGTCTATGCCGACAGCGCCTACGATGCCCCGTTCGGCCCGGCCTTCACCCGCGCCATCAGCACCCCGCACGGGTTTCTCGACAGCGACAGCTACAAATTCCTGCGCAGCTATCGCGGCCAGGTGCTGCTGGTGCTGGGACAGTACGATGGCCTGCTGGCCGCCCATCATGGGCGAACCCCGGGCACGTCGGCAGGCCATGTGGAAATCGACGGCATGCTGCGCTACAGCCCGATCCCGGCCGAAGTCATCCAGGCGCTGAGCGACACTCTACCCCCCGGGCATTTCGAACAGCTGACCCTGCCCGACTGCGACCACGGCATCGCCGCCCACCTGCGCGCCCATCCCCCACAGGCCGGGGCCCTGGCGCAGCAGGTGGCGGCATTCATTCGCCGCTGAGCACGGCACCCTTCACTCGATCTCGAACAGGCCGTTGCGAATCGGCCCGACGTTGAGCCGTGCGCGCACATCGTCATCGATGCGCGGGTCATCCGGGCGGTACAGCCGGACCTGGCGGTAGGCATTGATGCGGTTGATTTCCGGGCCCAGGTATTCCCACACCACGCGGGTACACGCCGGAGTGCGCCGGTCACCGCTGGAGACGCCGGTCTTGAGGCCGTTGAGCCGGGTGATGCGGCTCTTGAAGCTGGGAATCAGGATGGTCTGGCTCATCTCGTTGACCGTCAGCGATTCGTAGTCGATCAGAAACACCCGGTCCTGCAACTGAAAGGCCGCGCCCAGGTAGCGGCAGCGCACCCAGTCTTCGGCCTGCACGTCGGTGCTGCTGGAGCGCTCCTGGCGTTCCTGGCGCTCGAACAGGAACGTGCCGCGTTCTTCGCGCAGGTGCACCAGCGACAGCAGGATGCTGCCCGGCACCGACATGCAGTTGGAATATTCGAAGTAGTAGCCGCAGTAGCGCGACAGATTGCCCTCGTGCTCGCGCAGCGGGCGCAGCAGTTCCAGCAACGGGTCGGCTTGGGCCGGGCTGGCAAGCGCCGAGCTGCGCGCACCGATCAGGCG
>OLII01000195.1_pt1 | contig 24055 bp, 42 predicted proteins | sample 1609481 | NCBI WGS metagenome assembly OLII01 (sample SAMN05416859, study PRJEB24817) | seawater metagenome | isolation source: Sea water | place: Canada:Atlantic | collected 2013-11 | reverse complement strand
CGAGATCTAGTACGGTCTCGTGGGCTCGGAGATGTGTATAAGAGACAGGAGTAGACCTCGGCGCCGAACTCTCCGTCGGCAACGAACATGTACAGACCCACGCCGCCGCCGATGATCGATTTGCCGTTCTTCCTGGGTACGAACACCAGGATCGTCCGGTAACGCCGGGTGCCATCCTTCTTGCGGACCCAGCCGAACGGCACGCAAACCGAGAAGAGCTGCCAGGGCTCCAGCTTGATCAGCTGCTTCTTACCGCCCCATTTACCCTTGGTGTGCGGCAAAAGCTGCAGGAACTTGGCGACTTTCTCCGCCTTGGCTGGATCGAATTTGTACGGAAAGTCCTTGCGCTTGGAGGCAGCCAGGTCATCGAGGTGACGCTGGGCCAGCAGCTGGATCCATTTGCAGACGAGGATCTTCCCGGCGACGACATCCTTGGCGTACTTCTCAGCCGCCTTGATCAGCGGAAATTTTGGCTTGGCCATCACAGCTCCGCGAATGCATTGCCCTTCGGCGCGTCTTTTTTACCCCCGCCCACCTTTGATCGGTCAGCCGGCGTCATGCCGAACTTGCCAAGCATGGCTTCCAGTCGCACCAGTTTGGCGGCGGGGAAATCAATGGGGTCGTTGCGGAACTGGGCCAGCAGGTTGGCGGCCAGCTCCAGGCTGAGTCGGTCGGAGTTGGTGAGCACGTCCCGCGGGGCGTACTTCGCGATCTCCTTCCAAGCGTGGAGCACTGCTCCGTTGATGTGAGCCGGCGGCGCGGTCAGCTCACCCGCAGGCTCGGCATCCTCACGGCGACGCTGGGGGTCTTTCTTGAACGCGCCGGTCAGCTCAAGCACGTTCGTCGGCTTGCGCGGTCGGGCCATTTTGAAAACCTGAATTTTGCGGAAGTGAAAAAAAAGCTGAGGGTGCGGTGTCCGAGCGAAAAGGTGTGAACTTTCACTAGGCCCCTCCCCCTGCATTGATCGGTATGCAGCTCCAAGCCTTGCCGCTGACGATCTTGGGGATGTATTCGCGGTGTACGCCGTACTCCTCGGCCAGAACCTTCGGCGACTCGCCTGCAGCTCTCCTATGCCTTATCTCGACCACCTGATGGTCAGTAAGGCGTCGATGCAGAGCTTTCATTCCTGGGCCGCGAGTGCCATGCTTGATGGCGTCCTCTAGGTTCTGCTGCCTGGTACCCCAAGCCAAGTTAACCGGACGGTTGTCCTCGCTCACACCGTTCAAGTGGCGCGCTTCAAGGCCATCGGTCTGTGGCAAGCCTGCATGCGCCATAAGCACGAGTCGATGCACTTCGAAGCGGTGACGCTCCCTCTTGCCGTTGACTCGCACGGTCAATGTGACGCGGTGGTATCCACGGTTGACCTGGCTCTTCAGCACCCTGACCGATCCAGATCGCACAGACGCAATTTCCCCGTCCTCAGTCGCGTAGTAGCCGCTGAGGTTGGGTATAGGTCGCATGGTCTATCTATCGATGTTGTAGGGATTCTTTCTGCGTCTTGACCTTGTGACAGTCGCGGTTGATTGCCCTAAGGTTGGCAGGGTCGTCCGTTCCGCCGTGGGCCAGGGCCGCGATGTGGTCAACTTCATGAGCCTCACGAACCCTCGCGAGCCTGATGCACTCGTCGCACCGGCAAAGGTACTGATCGCGCTTCATCACCTGGTCACGAAGGCGCCGCCAGGGGCGCCCACCACGGCCTGAGCCCTTGCGTGTTGCCCATGCCTTTGCCTGCTCGGCCGCAATCTCGGCATGGCCCTCACAGTATCCATGGGCATTGCGGTGCAGTGCTCGGCAACCTTGGGCGCGGCAAGGGCGCTGCGGCCTCAGCGGCATGGGGCGCCACTCAGGTAGGTCTTCGGTATTGGATCGGTGTCTGCGTCCTGGTCATCGGCCAGCGCTTCGATCAGCGCCAGGTTCTGGCTTGCGATCTGCTCGAGCAGCGCGGTCTGTTTCTTCTGCTCGGTCAGCAAGTCGCTCACGCCAGGCTGCAGTTGAGCGGTGATGCCCGCCTCAAGTACAAGCAGTTCACAGTCCAGGCGATCGGTCGTGCCCTTCAGGACCCCTGCCAGCTTCTCGCGTACTTCCGCCTTCAGAGGAAACGGCACGCTGATCACCAGCAGGTCGCCCTTCTTCGGGCTCAGACTCTCGATTTGGTGCGAAAAGGCTTCTTGCTCGTTCATATGCCACCTTTGTCCATTTGTTGATTCGTTCGCGCCGGGCGGCGCATCCGCTACAGGCCATTGCTCACCTCCTGTACCAGGTCAGCTGGTAGCATCGCGCATCGGCGGGTATCTCGGCGATGGGCCAGCGCAAGCAGCCCATGTACTTTCGCTCTGGCCGGGTGCGGCTCACACGCAGCGTCTGCACCAAATAGGCAGATCCGGCAGCAGTGGTTAAGAAATCACTGACTGCAATGCCGTCGGCACCGTCGACATACAGCCTGCATGGTGTATAGGGTTGCTTGGCCATGTTCGATAAGCTCTCTCGCGCAATGAAATCGGCGCATCCGCGGGGTCGTCGGAACGACATTCCGCCCGGATGGTCGTAGCGGAAAGATCTGGAGAAACCGTGATGAAAGAAATCGAAGAGCTTATAGACAGGTGCGTTTTGTTAACCGAGCAGCTTGAAGGCCTACTGGAGGAGCATCCCGTGGCGTCCGGATCAGTTGTTTATCAAACTGCCGTTCGTGTCCTCACCATGCAGGTTAATCAGCTTCAGCAAGATGTAATTACCAAGGCAGCGCGCGGAGTCATCCACGAAAGGGATCAGCTTCAACCGGTCTTCGGTCGAGTGCTTCACTAATCTGGCGGAACGCATGATCAGCGTGCTCGCGCCACGAAATGGCGCATGTCGATTTCGTGGCGCGGTGCACTTATGCTATCCGCGAAGGAATTACTCCGCAGGGATCAGGATGACCAAGCTTACAAAACGTCGCGTCGCCATCACGCTACTTGCACTCATAGGGATTGCCCCCGTGACTTTGACTTTCATCTGGGGACTAATCTTTTTCCTCAGTGTCGCGATTTTCGTAATGGACAACCCCGCCTGGCCCATTGCGGTAATCGTCATATCCGTAATAGGCCTATGGGGATGCTGGAGAGCCTACGCGGCAGCTATGTCGAGCAAACCCAAACATCCCCGTGACTGGCGGGTTATCACCTCTGTCGTTGTGGCGACTGTCTGGGCTTTACCATGCAGCGCGGCAATGAGCTGGGATCTCACGATCCTATTCACCTTCCTCATGCCGGGATTGACTGCAGCGATCATGCTCGCCGTGACCGAGTGCCGCGCTCGCAGGAATGGTCAGAACGGCGAGGTTACGGCGATACCCGATTGAGGGCCTCATCAGCCTTGTCGGCTGCCTTGGTCGCGGTAGTCGCCGCCTTGGTTGCCTTCTCGGCTGCCGTACTGGTCTTCCGGGTCAGCTCATCCAGGCGATGGTCACGCTGCAGTGTGGCCTCGTCGTAGGCGGCACGGATCTCGGCGACCTGCTGGCGGTAGGAATCTGCCAGCGCCCACTGCCCGAGCTGGAAGCCGAAGAACACCCCGCCGGTGACCAGCAGCATCGCGATGAACCACACCTCGACCCTGCGCCACCAATGGCGAGCCATGAATTGGATTGCGCACTTGTCCATCAGGTAGTCCCTCCGAGCTTGATGCGCAGGCGGGCGATCTCGTCGCTTTGCAGCGTCACCCGCTCTGTGAGGCTGGCGACCTGACTGGTCAGGGCTTCGATCTTCCCTTCCATGCGGCCGACGGTTGCGGCCAGGTCATTGCGCTCTTTGGCGAACTGGTCGGCGCGGGCCTCGGCAAGCTTGCGGGCCTCGCGCTCGGAGTCGAGGAGTTCATTCAGCCGGCGCACGGTGCCGATGTCGGCGTTATCCATTGCGCGGTCAGCAGCGTCCTTGGAGAGGAACTTGCGCAGCCAGAGGAAACCACCCAGCAATACGGTGCCCGTTCCGCCCAGCCAGGTAGCTGTGCCTGGGCCGAGGTCGGTTGGGTCCATTTGCTTGCTCCGTACGTGAGAATTGTGCTCCGGCGTTAAACCGGCCGGATGCTTGCCCCCGGAATCCCTAGGGGTTAAAAGGAATGTTGGCCGATCTGGCTTCGCTAGAAGGAACTAGTAAATGCCCGTCAGTAACATCTATGTGGTCGCTTATCACCTCCATGGAGAAGCTCGCGAATTCATCGTCCGCGCCGAGAGGATGGATAACGCTGAGGCCTGGCACTGGGCTGCCTGCGAAGCCGGCGTTGGAGTCATCCCTAAGTTCACTGCTTCGGATATCAGAAAAGTCTCTCGGCCTGCTGCTGAGCGCTTCGGCATAACTGACGTCCAATGGCGGAGGTCCGGCAACCTATGAAATACCGCATCGACTACAACCTCAAAGGCCATACCAGATTCTGGATATGCGATTGGTCTAGCACGCCGAACGAAGACAATGTGCTGACCGCTCTCCTCCGTCTGCATGCCCCCGCTGACCCCTTGTCTGAGGCGCGCGCGCCGTGCCGCTTATCACATGATGATCTCCGCATTGCGGTCGCAGATTTGGGTATCTCGGATGTACGCATTGAGGGGGATGATTAGCTATGCCGGGGCACCCAGGCCGACGCTGGCAAGTACGCCGGTCACTGCGAGGGCGCCGGTACTTGGCTCGGCCATAGGTGGTGCTCCAGAAACAAAATGACCCGTCGAACTGGCGAGCCCTTGGATACGTGAAAAGATGGCCCCGTGCTATCGTCGAGTTTCCACACAAGACGTTTCACGGAGCGAAAAACGATGAAGGTAACCCTCAAGTGCGCCAAGTGCGGCAGTGACAAGTTCGAGGTTCCGGCTAGGCCGAACAACAACTCGAAGGTCACCTGCGGCAAGTGCGGCGCTGTCGAGACTTACGGAAAGCTCATGAAGGCTGTGGGCGACAAGGTCACGAAAGACTTGCAACGGCAGCTCGGGAAACTTTTCAAGTGACTTGAGCGCTTCAGCCAGAGGGCGCAGGAAGTCAGCGGCGCCCTCAACCTCTACGGCGAGTTGTAGCTTTTCCATACAGCCTCCAGATACGAAAAAGCCCCGGCAAATGCCGAGGCTTCAATAAAAAAACCCGGCCTTTCGACCGGGTATCCCGAACTACCTTGCCGACCCGTGTTGCCACGGGCATGTGCAGTTCGGGTGTCAATACTGCCACGCAATCGCTTCAACCGCCACGTCAGCTGGGGGCGCGCGTCACTGGTAAACCGTAAAAGCTCAGTGCAGATAGGGTTTCACGCCTGCGGGGCGGGAACTTCATCAACGCTGATGCAGTGCTCAATTTCGGTGATCTTCACAAGGGCCTGCTCTGCGAGCGGATAAGCGCCAAACACCCGACCTTGGTAGAACACAACCCATACGAACTCTACCGGTTCAGAGCCACCGAAAGTGCGAACCAGATCTTGGAACCTCTCAGCCAAGTCATCGAAATGCATCTGCGCCATGCCACGCAACACCATGCTGAACGCTCCTTCACTCAAAGCTGCATTCTGCGCTCAGTGAAATGTGTGGGCAACTCGGGGCTTGATTTCAAGGGTGCAGAGGGCCGGTGCTTACCCGGCTTGACGGGCTGGATCGCTGGGTCGCGTACCCCAGCCTCTCATCGCGTAACCGATCAGGGAGCGCACGGCTTTGATCGATGCCACTACCGACTTAGCCCAGCTGCCTGGGCGGGTCATCTGCATAACGAAAAAGCCCAGAACGATGGCTGGGCCTTAGAAACGAAAAAGCCCAGCGCTGTGGCCGGGCTTTCGCGTGGTTCTCATCAAGAAGACGCAGAACCGCAATGTGGTGAATTAGATTCTCATTTTCTCACCGCGTCAAGTGGATTCTGCAATGAGACCTGCCTCGCTCAGAACCACCGCTGCTGAGGCGAACGCCCTGTCCAGTTCATGCTTGAGCCAGCGCCTGATATCTGACCTCCATCGGTACAGTGTTTTCTCAGGGGTGGGCGAGTCGAGATTGTCCCAGGTGTGAAGCACCATGAACCCCTCTGGCAAGTTGGTGACCGCCCAGGCTGTCACGCACTTCTGCCGGAACAGCCAGTGGGCCTTACCCGGCGCAGCCCTGGCTACGTACTGAATGGCGAGCGCCCTCTCCTGCTGGAGCGACTTGCTGTTGTCTACCTTGTAGAACGCCTCGAGCATGTTCCAGTGCAGCGGCGAAAGCACCCTGTGCAGCAGGGAGCGGGTCATCGCGTCCTGGGTGAGCTGGTCGAAGCGATCCAGGGGGCAAGGATTGTCACTCTTGCCCGGAGAGGATCCTGGAGGCTCGTACTTGCCCTGCCACGCAGCCCCCTTGTGGAGCGATATGGCGTCCAGGGTCATGGCCCGGACCACGCCGTGTTCGGCGTCACGGTAAACGCTCATGCAGCCCTCCGGATTCGGCGAGGTGGTGGGTTGTCATCCAGTCCCAGCAGGTCGCGCAGCAGGCGATCGGCTACTTTGCTCTTGGCGTTCCCCTCCTGCACCCAGCGCTTGCAGTACTCGCCGAACTCAATGTCCACCCGGGTGGCGTGCCAGCTGGCGACGATATCGAGCAGGCAAGCTAGAGCGGCGGGGCCGCCAAGCTTCTCTTGGGCCAGGCCTTCACCAGCGATCTTCAGGAACTTGCGCTCGTGCTCTTGCATGCTCTTTCGCGGCAGCGCCGCAGTAACTCTACTCATCGTGCGGAACTCCATACGTGCAGAATTTCACCGGGGCACTTGTCGGTGCGCACCTCGATCGATACAGCCCTTGCCCAAGACCGGTAGGCCTCAGCAGGCGAGTCGCCAACGCCAGCCCATGGATGGGATTCGGCGACGCACCACCAGGCCCCCTTGCGGCCCGTGATCTTCACCTTGGGCAGCCGGCCGGTGAATCCGACCTTGTGAGACGCCAGCCACGCCTCGACAGCGGGCCAGATGATCGCCTGCTCCGGCGCTGAGAACTTCGAAGTATGTCCGCTCGAGCGCTCGCCCAGACCGTAGTCCTCGTTGGCTACCCACAGCACAAACCCAGTCGGCGCGTGCTTGAGCGTGTACCCTTTGTGCTCCCAACCCCAGTCGCCTGGGAAGTCGCGCAGTGAAGCGGCGATGCGCTCGGCCTCGGGGTAAGTCTTCCCCGCCTCTGGTAGCGCCGGGTTTCTGTCTGGCGGCTTATGGGCGGCAGTACCGCCACCTCTGAGTACGCGCCCAATAAGCTCAAAAGGCCTCATGCTTTTTTTCTCCCTTGTAGCGGCTGGCATAGCTGCCCCTGCCCATCTCGACCTCATCGTCACTGGGCATGCTGCGCCCGGCGAAGTTGGCAAATCGGGCGTACTGCCCTTGGCGCTGAACAAGGCAAGACCCTGGTGGCGCCTGCCTGCCCTTGTCGAGGATGATTTCGGTGACGCCCTGCTCCCCGGCCTCCGACTCGGGATCGTGGTGCACCAGCAGCACCGCGTCCGCATCCTGCTCGATCTGGCCGGAGTCGCGCAGGTCGCTGGCCTGAGGTTTCTTGCCGGGCCGGCTGGCCGGGTTGCGGTTCAGTTGCGCCAGCACCAGCACTGGAATGCCGAGTTCTTTGGCCAGGTTCTTCATCGCGATCGAGATCTTGCCCACGGCCTCGGCGCGCGTGGATGCGCGCCCATCACTGGCCACCAGGCCAACATAATCGACCATGAGGATATCCAGCCCGTGATCCCGTTGAAGCTTGCGCGCGGCTGACCTGATGCCGGAAGCCGTCAGCCCCGGGGTGTCATTGAGGTACAGGTCGGCCTCCTTGATCTGGCCGGACGCCACGGTGATCCGGTCCCACTCCTCGCCGCTGAGCTCTTTTACCTCCTCCATGCGGCGCAGGTCCACGCCGCCCAGCGAGGCAATGGTGCGCACCGTCAGTTCCTCCTCTGACATTTCCAAGCTCACCACCAGCCCAACACCACGGCCCCGGGTGGCAACGTGCTGGACGATCTGCAGGCCGAGCATCGTCTTGCCGCTGCCAGGACGGCCAGCGATTACCACCATGCTCTTGGGTCGCAGATAGCCAATCAGCTTGTCGAGATCGACCAGGCCCGTAGAGAGCTTCGGTGGGGCCTTGTCGTCGAGCACGTCCTGCATGGCGTCGATGACCTTCGGCAGCACGTCGCGCATGTGCTTGTACTCGGCCACCCCACCCTGCAGGTCTCTCAGGTCGGCCATGGCCTGCTGCGCCTGACCAATTACTTCGCTGGCGGGTGCGCCGTCCTCGACCATGCATTGCACGTGGCCGCCGATATCCAAGATCCGGCGAATTACCCCCCACTCCCGAACCATGCGGGCATAGGTGCGCCAGTTGGCCATCGAAGGCACGCTGCTGCTGATCTCGGCGGCGTAGGCCATCGTGTTCTGCCCGCTGGGCAGTGAGCGCTGAATCGAACCCACGGTCACCGCATCCACGGGCATGCCCTGCCCCAGGCAATCCTGAATCACATCGAACAGGGCGGCATTGTCGGGATGGTAGAAATCGCCAGAGCTCATCTGCCCGGTGATGTCTTCTACCAGCCCGGCGTCCTGATGCAGTGAGGCCATCATGATCGCGCCCAGCACCCCATGCTCGGCCTCGATACTGAACATCTCCCTCATGCGCTGGCCCTCATCGACGACCAGGTGAAGCCAACAGCCTTGCCGCCGCCCTGCCGCAGACGATCAATGGCGCGGTCGCCGATGAAGTTCCTGAGGCCGGCAGTATCCAAGTTGCTGATCAGCACCGTCGGCAGCACCGCCTGATACCGGCGGTCGATAATGCTGTGCAGCAAGCCCAGCTCGTACTCACTGCCCCGCTGGGCTCCGACTTCATCGATCACCAGCAGATCCAGGCCACCCAGGTGCACCACCACGTCGCGGTCGGTGTAGCCAGAGCCTGGCACCATCGAGGCGCGGGCAATGCTCACGATATCGCTGGCAGGCACGATCAGGGCGCGGGCGCCGTCACCCACCGCGGCGCGCACGATGGCACTGCCGAGGTGGGTCTTTCCGCAACCAACGTTGCCGGTCAGGATCAGCGAGCGACCAGCCCGATAGTTTTCTGGGAGCCGGCCGGCATACTCGCGGCAGACCTCCAGCGCCTGAACCTGTGGGCCGGCAGCGCCAGTGCGGTACGAATCGAACGTGCTGGCCGCAAAGCGCGAAGTGATCCCGGCCCCCATGAGCGCGCTGGTGAGGCGTTCGGCCTTGCGCAGGGCCGATGCCTGGGCAAATGCCTCGGATTCGCGGGGAGCGGTGTTCAGCGCCTCCCAGGCGCAGCGCTTGCAGCCACGGGCAAGCATGGAGCCGTCCAGCTGCTCTATCTCGCTCATATCGACCGCGCCGTGCACTGGGCACTGACCGGCGAATACGCGCATGGCCGGCTTGCGGTGGAAAAGGTCAGAAATTTGGAACGCCATCAGGCACCTCCGGGTACATGTCGTCGGTGTGTTGCGGGAGACTGGTGAAGGCCGAAGCTTTTCCACCGGCGCCAGCAAGTGGCCCAACCTCATCAGTCCACTTCTCACCGTTGAGCCAGCTCGACGCCAAAGGGACGTACTGGCCGTTGTCCTTGACCCAGTCGTGCTGGAGGCGTTGTTTGCCAAGAGCGGTAATCAGGGTCTCGCGAAGCTCTGGATTCGGTTTAAGCTTCGCCCAGGCTTTTTTGGCGTCCTTCAGGGATTTCTTCTTCGGATACAGTTTCCAGAACTGATCAAACCCTTCCAGTGGATCGACCGAAGCGCCAGTAGAAGTATCTGCAGTAGTCTTTGTTGTAATCTCTGTATGAAGAACAGGGCAATCTGCACCTATGGAAGAGGGCAAACTGCCCCCTTCTGAACAGGGCAAATTGCCCTGTTCGAAGAGTGCACTGCTCTGGTAATTGATCGCGTAGTGATAGGTCCGGTCGTGCTTCGACTTGGCCAACTGCTCGGCGAAAATAATCCCCTGAGATTGCAATGACTTAAGCGCACGCTTGACGGTATCTACCGACCAGAAGGGGAACTGCTTCTGCCATTGATCAACGGTGTTGTAGACCCAGCGATGCCCGTCATGATCCAGGCCTGACTCCGTTTCATTGAGCCAATACTTGAGCTGCTGCAGTACGATCGCCTCATTCAGCCCGATACGCTCGGCAAGCTGGGGGTTGATGACAAGGGGGCGGAATTTGAAAAGCAAACTCATACAGACCTCCCCGCCGAGGCCACCAACCGTAGGAATGGCTCTCGAGGATTGAACTTGCACCCGATCTCATCGAATAGGGCTTTGTTGCCTGCATCTGTCATGCAGAAATGCTCAGTGTTCTCTTGGATCAGCGTTGACACCGATTCAAAGCTCGCTTTAAAGAACTCTCGCGATCCGTTGATTCGCTCGTCCGAAAACGCCTCGTGCAAGTACAACTCAGCGTCACGCGGAAGCATCACTTCTCCATAGCAAAGCAGCGTAAACGGCGCGGGAGCACTGGTTGAGCTGGATAGCTCTTGGCAGCGCTGCATTGGCGAGCGATGGGTCATCCCGATCTTCAGGATGCCTGGCATACATGAATTGCTCAGGCAATAAACAAATCCAAAGTTGCTCACAGCTCAAGCTCCTCTGTGACACGACGCACGAAGGCGTCGTAGCTCTCGGCCATTGCCAGGCCCTGCGCCTCCAGCGAGGCGCGGTAGTCCTTGGCAGATCCGTAAAGCACCCAGCGCTCGCGCTCCGGCAAGCCTCGGAAGGTGGAATAGCTCGGCCATGGGCCTGCAATGATCGAAGCGCCAGCGCGCTGCTGGAGCGCCTGAGCAGGGTTTGGGGTCATGTTCATTGGAGAGTCTCCCCTGGCAACGGGTAGATACCAGCGGACAGCGCTTCGGCATTACTACTGCTCAGCCTCAGCACCAGGACGCGAAGGGCCATGTTTGAGTTCGCGATGGATCCAGACAGATTCCAGGCCGTGTCATCGTCCAAGTGCTGATCCCGGGTGTGGGTCAACTGGTCGTAGGCGTCGTCGGTAAGGTTGAACGCCATGGCGGCCAACGTGAGATTGTCGAACTGCTCGAAGTAGGCTTGGTTGTGGAAGACCTGGCGCTCGATCTTCAGCGAAGTGGTCATGCCTCACCCCCTTCGCTTGGAATGCCAAGCTTTTGGAACAGCCTGCGAGTGATCTCCATCTGAATCTCACGGGGCTCTGAACCGATCATTCGCCTGACAAGAACTCGAGCGCAAATCTGCGCCTCCAGCGCGTTGCAGAAGGCTTCCTGATGATTGAAATGCCACTCATCCCCTGACTTCGGATCGTCCGGATTGCCGATGAATTCGACCGCGCTATCAAGCAGATCCCAAATCCGGTAGATGAGCTGATCGCTCGTCAGCAGGCTCATGGTCTCGTCGTTGATATGCACGGTCACTTTTGGCTGAGGAAAGCCGACGACATTGCTCATTGAGGCACCTTCTGGACCAGACGGAACCGGCCCTCAAAATATGGGTGGGTCGCCTGGGTGGCGGTGACCATCGTTGATTCGGAGACGAAGCGGTGGAAAGCGGCGGTGACATGGCTCTTCGACCAGACCAGGTACTGCGAGCCGAGAGCTTCCTCGTGACCATTGCGGACCATGCCGGCCGGGTTTGGCTGGTTCGGCCAGACCTTGAGCACGTAGTCCACGACCGCGCCGGACAGCCCGTGCCGCTTGAGCATCGTTTCCTTGATGCGGGTGAGCGACTGGCAGTTCTGCGGGCAGTGGTCCCAAACCATGGTCTGGCTGAGCTCATCCACACGGTGCTCGACACGCTCCAGTGCCACCTGCTGCTCGGCCTGCTGGCGTTCGAGCGTGACCATCGTCTGCGCCTGCGCCAGCAGTTGCTCAGCAGGTGTCATCGGTCGCTGATAGCTGCCCGTCTTGCGAATCGATGGGATCACCTCCCCCGCCACCCACATCTGCAGTGGAAGAGCCCCTGGCTTGTCGGATCGCCCGAGGAAGAAGTACAAGCCCTGCTCGCTCAGCACGGCCATCTGCTGGCTACCGGAGGGGGTCACAACGGATGTGACCCCTCTCCACTGCTCAGGTACGTGCTCAATGCGACTGGTACCGTTCCACACGTACCCCAGCTGCTCGGCAACGTCCTTCGCTACGAACCACGGCTCGCCAATGTCATCGGTCACCACGCGAACAAGGGCGCCCTTGAAGCTGAATGGGACCAGGTTCATACCGCACCTCCCACGTCTCTTGCTTCATGGAAGGCAGCTGCGTTTCGGTGCGGGTACAGAAAATTGCGTGTGGCAAAGACGATCACTTCCAGTTGGCGCTCAAGCTCGCCTACCACTGGATTCTCAAAGCCACCGAGCCCGGGGACAACATGCGCCCAGTACAGAGCTTTGATGGCTCGGAACGCCTCGCGGGCCTCGTTGAACCCGGCAATCTCTTCGGTGGTGAGGGTTATGTCGTCCAGGAGCACGCCGGCGCGCGGCTGCACCACCAGATCAGAACGCAAACTCAGCATTTCGCACCTCCCGCGCCACGAACTTGCGAGGTATGGTTTTGTGGCGCGAGAAGTTCAGCTGCGCGGACGGGATCCTCGACAGCTCCGATCAGGGCCTCGACCTGCATGACGAGCGTTCGAATAGCAAACAGCTGACAGCTGAACTCGTCTTCAGCAATGAGGTCGCCGAGGATGATGTTGACCCCAGACAGGATGCTGCCTGCTGCTGCCAGCGTGGTGCTGCAAGACGTTCCAGCTTCGACTTGGTACGAAATGCCGGAGACTACAAAGCGTTGAGCGCGGGTTACGAGAGCCGTCATTGGGCACCGCCTTCCGCATCGTCAGGATTGACTGCGTCGTAATAGGCAGCTTCGTGGAAGGCGTACAGCTCATGGGTACAGCAGGCCAGAGCGCTGAGTAGACCCTCGCGGTCGCGGATTTCCAGTAGCGCACCGAGGTCCGCTGCGTCCTCTAGCAAGACTCGAGCGATGGCTTGGGCGCCATGGGCAGCGCGGAAGCGGTGACGCAGCGCGCTGAGATCTGCTTGCGACAGTTGCGCCAGTGATGGCGCGGTGGTATTTTCGTGTTGCATTGTTTTGTCCTTTCTGAAGACAAAGTGGTACCGAGACACCCGTTGGCGCGGGTGCCGACTAAGAAGCTCAGCTAAGGCTGGGCTTTTTTGTGGGCGGTCGAAAAGGTCAACCGCTCAGCAAAAAGTGGGATGGATTGCAGGGGCTCATGTGAAGCCCTGCTGAACACTGGATGGATTTACAGCAGATTCGTTGGACTGCTCATGCTCGCTGAACGACTGTAGATTTCCTATAGCTGGCGCGAGGTGCTCCGGATAGATGTCGGGCCGCAATGTGTGCCTCGATACGCCCGTAGCGGACTCAATTGCTAAAACCTGGTGAGCAGGCACCCCCCTAGCCTTCCAGTGCGAAACGGCCATAGGGGTTACGCCAAGAATTTTCGCCAGCTCAACTCCTGAGCCCGCGCGGGTTATTGCCTGATCTATGGGCGTGATAGACATAAACATTCCGGGTATATTTCGAGCGATGAATCAACAATACGTTTATTTTTTAAACAGGGCAAGGCCTGTAGACTCGTTCGCATGAATACTGAACACTCTGGCGAAAGGCTCAGGTACGCCCTGCGGGCGAGCGGAAAGTCCCCGTCCGACCTAGCTCACTCATTGAGGGTTAGCCCGCAAACCATAAACAACTGGTTTGCTCGCGGCGTTCCAGGCCGACAGATTCTGACTATCTCAAAATTTCTTGGCGTGAAGCCGGACTGGCTTCAGAGCGGTGCAGGTGAGCCACTCACAGCTGGTGAGATAGAAGACATCAAGCGGCTTGCCGAGATGAGCCCCGATGAGCTACAGAGCTGGCTCAAGACTCGAAACCTTGGGAGAACCCGCCGAGCAAGCAGAGCATCCTCGTACCCGGAAATATCCTGGGCAGAGGCGGGCGCCTCACGCGAAACGAGAGATAGAGCGGATTTTGACGAAAGGGCTAGACACTCATCAGACGTTGAAGCTGGGGATACTGCTTTCTGGCTACGGGTTAACGGCTACTCAATGATGAGCATGTCCGTTGCGACATTTCCCGAGGGTTCGTTGATTTTGGTGGATCCAGACGTACAGCCTGAAAGCGGACGATTCGTCGTGGCGCGCCTAAAGGCCGAGAACGAAGCGGCCTTTAGGCAGCTCGTGCGGGAAGCTGGAGACGTCTTCCTAAAACCATTGAATTCCGCATTTCCGATCAAAGCCCTTGATGATGAGTGGGAGGTTGTTGGCACCGTTGTAGATGGAAAAATGCCAGCATCTCTTTTCCTTTAGAGCCCTCCCACCTATAAACCGCCGCGTGGCGGTTTTTTTATGCCTGTAGAAAAAACATAAACGTTTTGTGTTGACCAAAAACTAAACATGATGTTTACTCTCTTCATTCTTAATCGCATGGAGCCGCCACATGACAGGTCTGACTTTTGGACGCTGGACCGCCAACCTAGGAATGGGCCTGGCGGAGCGCGAGCTGCAGTGCGTCATGGCGGTGGCTTGTGGGCTGACCAGCAAGGAAGCTGCACGAGAGTTCGGACTGGCTAAGGACACTATCGACAAGCGCCTGCTCTCGGCATCGACAAAGCTCGGCGTGATCAAGCGCGCCCAGTTGGTGGCAGAAGCGATGCGCCGCGGATTGATTAGTCCGGCAGCGACGGCACTGGCCCTGCTGATGGCCATCCACGGAATGCTCGGCGACGACCAAGCGATGCGCATCCGCCGCAGCGGCAACGGCGGCGAGCGCCGGGTAGAGCTTCGCGTTGCGGCGCGGCGGGTCGAGCAGCAGGTGGCGGCGTAGTTAGCGTCGAGGGCTTTCCAGCGAGATCCCTGCGCGGTGACCAAGCCCGGGCGAAGGGGGTAGCGAAACGCGACCCCCATCCTTTCGGAGATACCAGATGAACTTGATTCAACGCAGCTTCAACGGCCACTCGATCCAGGTGTTCCTGGATGAGAACGGCGAACCGTGGTTCATCGCGATGGAAGTGGCCGAGGTGCTTGGCTACAGCGATGCCTACGAGATGACCAAAAAGCTGGATGACGACGAGAAGTCAAACCGGCAAATCGCCGGTTTGGGTACTGCCACTGGCGGGCGCGGGGTTTCGACCATCAATGAATCTGGCCTGTACTCGGCGATCCTCACCAGCAGCAAGCCAGAAGCCAAGCCGTTCAAGCGCTGGGTGACTCATGACGTACTGCCAACCATCCGCCGCACTGGCAGCTACTCGATGGCTCAGCAGCAGCAACTCCCCGGCGCGAACGATGCGACGATCCTGATTGAGTCGATGGCTCGAACTTTGAATCTTCCACCATCCGCAACTTTAGGAATGTACCAAAAATATGCTCTGAAGATCGGCCAGGCCGACCTGCTCCCGGTGTATGCGATTGACGCGCCGGACGGCGACAGCAGCAGCCACACAACAGCCGCCCTAGCCACGCTCATCAAGAAGACCGGCCTGCCAGTAACTGCTCGCAAAGCGTACTTGTGCATGCAATCTGCCGGCCTGGTCGAACGCAAAGAACGCCCGAGCAAGACCAAGGGTATCAAGGAGTTTTGGGCGCTCACCGATGCTGGTTTGAAGTACGGCAAGAATGTCACGAACCCGAAGAATCAACTTGAAGTTCAAGTTCACATCTTTGAAAGCAAATTCGACGACTTGTGCGAACTTTTGGATGTGCATGGTTTGCGCTAACCAATAAGTAACACCTCAACTTCACTCGAAAGCCAAGTTACTCGGCGGGTACTCGCTCGCCTTAAATAAGGAGATTCAAACATGCTCATGCTAAGTCGCAACATCGGCAAGGCCGTCATCATCGGCGGTAACATCCGGGTCACTGTAGCCCAGGTTAACGGCTGCCAGGTTCGCCTCGGCATCGAGGCCCCGCGCGGGGTGATCGTTGACCGTGAGGAGATTCACCAGCGCCGGATGGCTGACGCCCAGCCTGCTCCCGCAGCGGTCGATCCGCGCGACCTTTTCATTGCCGCCAACCCAATCGGCGCCAGCGAAGCCGATCTGGAGAAGGGCCCGGTGAGTGGCTTTGTGGACGATCGCACCCATGCGGACTACATGATTTTTCTCGCTGGTTTCAATGCTGCCCAAGTAGGTCAGGAGGTGCCCCATGGCCTTTGAATATGGCTCCCGCGACGCCGACAAATTCGTTGTCCGCCTGCCGGATGGTATGCGCGACCAGGTAGCCGCCGCAGCCAATGCGGATGACCGATCAATGAACTCGCTGATCGTCGCAGCGATCCGCAACGAGTTGGACGATCGCACCCGCGCTAACGCCCTCCTCGATGCGCTCGCCAAGGCAGCAGATGCTAAGGGGACTCCACATGCAGTCGCCTGACCGTATCACCCTGGTGGTGCGCCCTGCCGACGGTCACACGCTGGAGGAGATCAAATCCTACGTGCGGCTTGAGGCATACGTGCAATTGGGCAATGGCCTGGCCGTGATCGCTGGCGCCAGCGAGGGCGACTTGCAATGGCAGCTTGAGAAAGCCCTTGCCCGTGCCGGCGGTGCTCCGCAGATGGTGGCTGTATACACGCCTTGGACCGATGCGCAGGTGCTGGACTTCTTGTCGGTTGCACTGCGCCACGTTGTGGTTGAAGGCGACCTGCAGTTCAGCGACATCAACGACGCACTGCGCTACATGGCCGAGAAGGGTCAGCCAGCGTTCTGCAAGGCGTTCGGTATCGACGACCACGTCAAGCTGGTGGCCGATGCTCGCCGATACCGCTGGTTGCGTGACCGAGAGCGAATCGAAGATCCCGACGAAGACCTGCTGGTGGTGCGCGGCGATAACTGGCTGGCCGGCGCAGAGCTGGATCAGGAGGTCGACACGGCTCTACGCCTGGAAGCCTTGCAGCAGCCGGTGGTGCTGGAGCAGCAGCCATGACTCACATGACGCCCGTAGGAACCCGAATCCACCTGCAAGACGACCTCGGCCAGCTGGGCGAGCGCCTGATCCGCTTCGGCGAGGCCCTGCAAGACCCCAACACCACCGTCGGCAAGCTGTCTGACCTGGCTAAGTCCTGCGGCATCAAGCTGCACATGCGCACCGTTGCCGAATCTGGAGAGGCATCCAATGCTCACTGACAACCTGGCGCATCGCGCGCTCTTCACCCTTCCTCCGATTCGCCCAAGCGCAGAGACGGCGCCAGCGGTTCAGGTGCTGCCGGAGCAAAAGGTCGTCACCGGCGACAAGGAAGTGGATGCCGTCCTGTGGCTTCGCGAGGTTATCAAGACCGGTCAGGCCGGACCGATCGCCACTGCCTTGGACGCAGCCAAGAAGGTCAAGACACCGCTCAAGGAGATCGAGCAGCGCTATGTCGACTATGTGAAGCGCAACAGCGGGGGTAACCCCTTCGCGGTGATGTTCTCATTCGGCTTTGCTGACCTTGAAGGGTTGGCCAAAGGCTCGCTGGAGAAAGCCGCCCTTGCGTCTGAGGCACAGGCCCGCTTCGAGGGCGAGACGATTTTCGAGGGTACGCCCGCCGAACAGTTCTGCGAGAAGGTCTTGAAGCGCTGCAAGGGCTTCAAGGATTACATCGACAACGACAAGGCCGAGGTGGCCAAGCGCTTCCGCAAGCACTCCGACCTGATGCCGCGCACCCTCGATGACTGCCTGCATGAGATTGCCTACTGGGATCGTCTGTATGCCCTGCGCCATGCAGCCGGCGAATGGGGCGATGGAATGCACGAAGCCATTGCTCGTGACTGGTTCGTCCAAGGGCTTCTGTCGGAGATCAAGCCGCGAGACCAGGGCGAGGCCCTGCGCGTTTTGGATTACGCCGCCCAGGCCGAGAGCATCGAGCATGGGGATCTGGTGGCGATTGCTCGAAACCTCATCGCCTCGGAAGGGGTGGCAGCATGATCAAGCACTTCCCAATCAACACTGCCGGCCGGGACTTCGCCGTGGGCGACATTCACGGCCACTTCACCCGTCTGCAGCGAGCCCTGGACGCGGTCGGCTTCGATCCGGCTGCTGACCGGCTGTTCTCGGTAGGCGACTTGGTCGACCGAGGGCCTGAGTCGGAACATGTAGACGCCTGGCTGGCCAAGCCATGGTTCCACGCCGTGCGCGGCAACCACGAGCAGATGGCAATCGAGGCATACCGGTTCGACCCATCCGGCCGCATTGGTGATGTGCACCTTTCCAACGGCGGGGCCTGGCTCTATGCCAGATCATCCGTGGAGCAGGCGTGCTATGTCGAGCTGCTGGCCGACCTGCCGCTGATCATCGAGGTGATGACACCCCAAGGCCTGATCGGGATCGTGCACGCTGATTGTCCGTTCCCGACCTGGGCGATGCTCGAATCCTGGTCCGGTGGCGGCATGCCCGGTATGCGCAATGTCGAGGAGGCCGTGCAGTGGTCCCGCAGCAGGATCAACCACGAGAACCACGATGGCGTGGGCGGTGTGCGGGCAGTAGTGGTGGGCCACACCCCTGTTCGGCGTCCGGCGGTGTTGGGCAACGTTTACCACATCGACACTGGCGGCTGGATGGATGGGCACTTCACGCTGCTGGACCTGCACACCCTGCAGGCGCACCCGCCGATTGACCCTAAGCTGAGCTGGGATTGGGGTGACGCGACAGATCAGCGTGACAACCAGAACCTGACGCGCTAGCCGAAGTGGAGGCGACCCATGTTCATGACATCAGATGAGGTGGCCGATATGACCGGCTACGTCAGGGCCAAGGAGCAGATCAGGTGGCTTGAGGCGGAGAAGTTCGGCTATGTGCTGGATGCTGACGGCAAGCCAAAGGTGCTGCGACAAGTAGTTATTGCTCGCCTTGGCGGGCAGGTCGAACACAAGAAAGGTCCCGAGCTAAGGCTTGGGTAAGGGCAAGAGCGATGAGGCCACGAAAGAAAGACCGGCACCTACCGCCGTGCATGTACATGAAGCACGGGGCTTATTACCTGGTGCGAAAGGGAAAGTGGGAGCGCCTGGGTAGCGACTATCAAGACGCTTTGCTGGCCTATGCCAGGCTGGTGGGAGGGAGCGGAAAAGGCGGGATGGCAAAGCTGATTGATGAGGCGCTGGATGCAATGAGGCACCGACTGGCCGACAACACCGTCAAGCAGTACGAGGCTGCCGCTGCGCGACTCAAGGAGTACCTCGCCGAGTTTGAGCCGCGCCAGGTCCTTCCGCGCCATGTTGCCAAGCTGAAACTGCACATGGCGGACACGCCGAACATGGCCAACCGTGTGATCTCGTTCCTACGGATGGTCTTTGCGTATGGCCTGGAGCAGCAGCTGGTTGATTCCAATCCCTGCACAGGCATCAAGCGACACACCGAGAAAAAGCGTGACCGCTACATCACGGACGAAGAGTTTGCCGCGATCTGCAGCGCCTGCTCGCCTTACATTCGCTCGATCCTGGAGATGTGCTACCTGACCGGCCAGCGCATCGGCGACGTGTTGGCAATCAAGCTGGCTGACATCAGCGAGAGGGGCATCGCTTTTGAACAGCAGAAAACTGGCGCAAAGCTCGTGGTGGCCATGACACCAGATCTTTATGAGCTGATAGGCAGAGCGAAGGCAATACCAAGGAAAGTACGCGGGCTCACACTGTTCTGCACGCGCAGTGGCGGGCGACAGGTCTCGTACTCGACCGTGAAGGACGCCTTCAGGAAAGCTTGTGAAGAAACCGGCATTATCCGAGCGACAGTTCACGATCTTCGAGCTAAGTCGCTGACAGATACTGATAAGCAGGGTAATGATGCACAAAAACTGGGCGGACACACTGACGGGAGAATGACGCAGCGCTATCTTAGGCTTCGCGAAATGAAGGTCGCTGTCGGGCCAAGGCTCTCAACAGATCAATCTGAAGCGAGAGAACGTGTAACAAAAAAGCCCCTCGAATGAGGGGCCTCTTCTTCAATCTACCATTCATGCCACTAGGACTGGCTCAGCCAAACCTGTGGCTACACAGATCTGATGGATATCACGCGAAGCCTGCTTGAAATCCGCAACTGACTTTCGAGATTTCTCAAGGTTTTCATTTCGCGCACCCTGCGACATGGGCCTTAGATTTCGCAACGATTTCCCAACCATATGCATATCTCCCATTCCTTTTCTCACTTTCTTTCAGTTCTATCATTTTTTCAGACGGGAATCAGGACGTCCTGGTTCCCTAGGTATGCATCTTCGAGTCGGGCCAACCAATGACGATACGTTAGCCCGTCCTCCTCACAAATCAAGCTTTCGGCCGGCGCAGCTCGTTCTTGACCATCAGGACCCTGCAAAAGTAACGCTCGGTGCACATCTCTGAACAGATCATCGAATAACTTGAACTGCTGCTCCAAGGGCTCCTTGAGCGGATGCCCAGGCTCAACCTCGTTAGCAAAACAGATGTACTCACCCTGCTGCATTTTCCTCGGCCTATGGTACATGACAACGCCGGGCTTTAAAGGTGGCAGCGATTGAACGTTAGGGGTTCCTCGGACCATGAACCATAGCCAGATTGTAGCTGCCGCACTCATAACGTAACGACCGAATGTGATTTCGACCATGCCCTTGGTCTCATTCAGCGCCACAATCAGATCAATCATCGTGTTGACGCAGCCACCGCCATTGTGGCGAAGGTGCAGCTCGAAACTACTGCCGACCTGCGCGGCTTGCAGCTGATCGATTACTGGCTGAACCGACGCCCGCGAAATCTCGTTAGGGAGCTCCAGCCGAATCTTGACAGGGACCCTTACGATTTCGTCCAGCTGATCATTTGCTGCAGCTTCCAATGCCTTCGCCTACTAACCCTTGATTTGGACGCGAATAGTACATGCCCACCGGACCAGTGCCAATATGCAATCACGCATCTGATGAGGAATTCTTTGTCCCAAAAGGTAGGGAATCTTGGCAGAATACCCGCCTCGGTTTTAGACACATCCTATCTGTCTAATAGACAAGCAGCTGTAAGGCCTTGAATGTCCAGCATTTCTGAACACACTCCAATGATGCAGCAGTACTGGAAGCTGAAGAACCAGCACCCGGACCAGCTGATGTTCTACCGCATGGGCGATTTCTACGAGATCTTCTACGAAGACGCGAAGAAGGCCGCCAAACTGCTGGATATCACCCTGACCGCCCGCGGGCAGTCGGCGGGCCAGTCGATCCCCATGTGCGGTATCCCCTACCACGCCGCCGAAGGCTACCTGGCCAAGCTGGTGAAGCTGGGCGAATCGGTGGTGATCTGCGAGCAGATCGGCGACCCGGCCACCAGCAAGGGCCCGGTGGAACGCCAGGTGGTGCGCATCATCACCCCAGGCACGGTCAGCGACGAAGCCCTGCTCGACGAGCGCCGCGACAACCTGATCGCCGCCGTACTGGGTGACGAACGCCTGTTCGGCCTGGCCGTGCTGGATATCACCAGCGGCAACTTCACCGTGCAGGAGTTCAAGGGCTGGGAAAACCTGCTGGCCGAGCTCGAGCGGGTCAACCCCGTGGAGCTGCTGATCCCCGACGACTGGCCCCAGGGCCTGCCCGCCGAGAAGCGCCGTGGCTCGCGCCGCCGCGCGCCGTGGGACTTCGACCGTGACTCGGCGCGCAAGAGCCTGTGCCAGCAGTTCGCAACCCAGGACCTCAAGGGCTTCGGCTGCGAGAAGCTGACCCTGGCCATCGGCGCCGCCGGCTGCCTGCTCGCCTACGCCAAGGAAACCCAGCGCACCGCCCTGCCGCACCTGCGCAGCCTCAAGCACGAGCGGCTGGACGACACCGTGGTGCTAGACGGCGCCAGCCGGCGCAACCTGGAGCTGGACGTCAACCTGGCCGGGGGCCGCGACAACACCCTGCAATCGGTGATCGACCGCTGTCAGACCGCCATGGGCAGCCGCCTGCTGACCCGCTGGCTGAACCGGCCGCTGCGTGACTTGAAGGTGCTGCAGGCCCGCCAGAGCTCGATTCGCTGCCTACTCGACGGCTACCGCTTCGAGAAGCTGCAACCGCAACTGAAGGACATCGGCGATATCGAGCGGATTCTCGCCCGTATCGGCCTGCGCAATGCTCGCCCACGGGACCTGGCGCGCCTGCGCGACGCGCTTGGCGCGCTGCCTGAACTGCAGAACGCCATGGCCGAGCTGGAGGCACCGCATCTGGCGCGCCTGGCGGCCATCGCCGGTACCTACCCGGAACTGGCCGACCTGCTGCAGAAGGCGATCATCGACAACCCGCCTGCGGTGATCCGTGATGGCGGCGTGCTCAAGGTCGGCTATGACGCCGAGCTCGACGACCTGCTGTCGATGAGCGAGAACGCCGGGCAGTTCCTGATCGACCTCGAAGCCCGCGAAAAGGCCCGCACGGGCCTTGCCAACCTCAAGGTCGGCTACAACCGCGTGCATGGCTACTTCATCGAGCTGCCGAGCAAGCAGGCCGAACAGGCGCCGGCCGATTACATCCGCCGCCAGACCCTCAAGGGCGCCGAGCGCTTCATCACCCCCGAGCTCAAGACGTTCGAAGACAAGGCGCTGTCGGCCAAGAGCCGCGCCCTGGCGCGCGAGAAGATGCTCTACGATGCGTTGCTCGAAACCCTGATCGGCCACCTGGCCCCGCTGCAGGACACCGCCGCGGCGCTGGCCGAACTGGATGTGGTCAGCAACCTGGCCGAGCGTGCGCTGAACCTTGACCTCAACTGCCCGACATTCGTCGACGAACCGTGCATGCGCATCAGCCAGGGTCGCCACCCGGTGGTCGAGCAGGTGTTGACCACGCCGTTCGTGGCCAACGACCTGGGCCTGGACGACAACACGCGCATGCTGGTGATCACCGGCCCGAACATGGGTGGTAAGTCCACCTACATGCGCCAGACCGCACTGATCGTGCTGCTGGCGCATATCGGCAGCTTCGTGCCGGCCGCCAGCTGCGAGCTGTCGCTGGTGGACCGCATCTTCACCCGTATCGGTTCCAGCGACGACCTGGCCGGCGGGCGCTCTACCTTCATGGTGGAGATGAGCGAAACCGCCAACATCCTGCACAACGCCACCGAACGCAGCCTGGTGCTGATGGACGAAGTGGGCCGCGGCACCAGTACCTTCGACGGCCTCTCGCTGGCCTGGGCCGCCGCCGAGCGCCTGGCCCAGTTGCGCGCCTACACGCTGTTTGCCACGCACTACTTCGAACTGACCGTGCTACCCGAAAGCGAGCCGCTGGTGGCCAACGTGCACCTGAACGCTACCGAGCACAACGAACGCATCGTGTTCCTGCACCATGTGCTGCCAGGGCCTGCCAGCCAGAGCTACGGCCTGGCAGTGGCACAACTGGCAGGCGTGCCGGCACCGGTGATCCAGCGAGCCCGCGAGCACCTGGGCCGCCTGGAAACCAACAGCCTGCCCCACGAAACCGCGCCAGCAAGCCCGGGAGCGCCCAGCACGCCGCACCAGAGCGACCTGTTCGCCAGCCTGCCGCATCCGGTGATCGAGAAGATCGGCAAGCTCGACGTGGACAACCTGACGCCACGCCAAGCTATCGAAATGCTCTATACACTAAAGACTCTGTTATAACGCCCCATCGCACAAACTGATAGAATCCCGCGCGGTTCGGCGGGGCAGCGAGTTATTAGCCTGGCTCGCTGCCGACCTACCGAACCGAGCGGCCCTGTCTGGAAGGGAACGCTGCCGTCGCCTGAGGAGAAAATTAGAAATGACCTTCGTCGTCACCGACAACTGCATCAAGTGCAAGTACACCGACTGTGTAGAAGTCTGTCCGGTGGACTGCTTCTACGAAGGCCCGAACTTCCTGGTCATTCACCCGGATGAGTGCATCGACTGTGCACTGTGCGAGCCTGAGTGCCCCGCCGTTGCGATCTTCTCGGAAGATGAAGTGCCGGCCGGCATGGAAAACTTCATCGAGCTCAACGCCGAGCTGGCCGAAATCTGGCCGAACATCACCGAGAAGAAGGATTCGATGCCAGACGCTGCAGAGTGGGATGGCAAGCCGGGCAAGATTGCAGATCTGGAGCGTTGATCGACGCCGGATCAATGAAAAAGGCCCTTCGGGGCCTTTTTTATGTTCGTGTCCCGTCCTGAATAAGGTTTACACCTCCCATCCCGAATTTCCGGAGAGTCAGA
>OLII01000194.1_pt1 | contig 24064 bp, 20 predicted proteins | sample 1609481 | NCBI WGS metagenome assembly OLII01 (sample SAMN05416859, study PRJEB24817) | seawater metagenome | isolation source: Sea water | place: Canada:Atlantic | collected 2013-11 | reverse complement strand
ATTTTTGTTTCATCATTAAAATGCAATTTTTTTTTTGCAATATAAAAAAAAGCTCATGGTTTTCAAACCTTGAGCTTTGTAATTTCTATAATTAGAAAAATTTATTCTTATTTGGTCTTTACAACAAAAGATAATTCAATTAAATCATCAATAAATTTATCTTTTAGGTTGTCGAACCATTTTTTAGAACCGTATTTTACATTAAAATCTGCTCTATCAATATTAAACGTTTCACTTGCAAAAGTTATAATTCCTTCTGATTCTGAAAGAGTTGCAGGAATTGTAATGCTCTTAGTTACATCTTTAATCGTTAAATTACCTGTTACGGCTAATTTTCCTTCATTACTTGCTACTGAAGTGATTACAAATTTTGAAGTTGGAAATGCAGCAACGTCAAAGAAATCTGGAGATGTTAAGTGACCAACTAAATTTGCTGATTTTTTTGCGTCTTTTATGTCTAAATTTTTGATTGAGCTCATGTCAATTACAAATTCACCACCCGTAACAGTTCCGGTTTCTACAACTAATGAACCTTCTTTAAATCCAACAGACCCATCATGTGCTCCTCCTGGTTTTGTTCCTTTCCAAGTCATTGTAGAGGCTGTTAAATCTACATTATTAACTTTTGCTACTTCTGTTACTTTTACTTCTTCTTTTACATCAACTTTTTCTTTCTTCTCACCATTACATGATACTAAGATTGTTGAAATTGCTACGATTGCAATAATTGCTTTTTTCATTTTTTTTTAAATGTTTGTTGGTTAAAATTATTTTCCATGGCAAATATATAACAATTATATATTCCATGGAAAATAAAACGAATTAAATTTTATTTTTTGAATCTATGATAATCGTAACGGGTCCGTCGTTTATAATTGCAACTTTCATGTCGGCACCAAATTCGCCAGTTTGAATCTCTTTGCCTAGTTCTTCTTGAAACCGATTGATAAAGCTTTTATAAAGTGGAATTGCTACGGAAGGCTTTGATGCTTTTAAATAACTTGGACGGTTTCCTTTTTTGGTTGATGCATGCAACGTGAATTGACTAACAACAATAGCATCTCCGTTTGTATCGATTAGAGAGGTATTCATAACACCATTCTCATCATTAAAAATTCTAAGGTTTACAATCTTTTTAGACAACCAGACTATATCTTCTTGAGTATCTTCATCCTCTACTCCTAACAAAACTAGCATTCCGTTTTGAATAGAGGCTACTGTTTTTTCATTAATTGTTACACTTGCTTTTGTAACGCGCTGAATTACTGCTTTCATTATCTTTAAGTTATTCCCAGATATCAGTTCTATATTGCTCTTCTTCTCCTTCTAATATTTGTAAGTAACTTTTATAACGCGACCAAGAAATAAGTTCTTCCTCTAAAGCATCTTTTACTGCACAATGAGGTTCATTAACATGAATGCAATTATTAAACTTACACCCACTTTTTAAAGCAAAAAATTCTACAAAATAATCTCCTAATTCTTCTTTTTCAATATCTACAACACCAAAACCTTTTATTCCTGGTGTGTCAATAATTTGTGCATCAAAACTTAAATCAAACATTTCTGCAAAAGTTGTGGTATGTTGTCCTTGCTTATGTTGATCTGATATTTCCTTCGTTTTTAAATTTAAACCCGGCTCAATCGCATTTAATAAGGTTGTTTTTCCAACACCAGAATGACCAGAAAACATTGTTGTTTTCCCTTTCATTAATTCTTTAACAGCCTCTAAATTTATATTTTTAGTTGAAGAAACTTCTAGACATCGATACCCTATGGCTTCGTAGATATCTTTTAGATATAAAATCTCTGCTCTTTCTTCTATTTCGTAGGTGTCAATTTTATTAAAAATTAAAACGGCATCTATTGAATAAGCTCTGGCTGTAACTAGAAATCGATCTATAAATGTGGTAAGTGTGGGTGGATTATTAATAGTAACGAGCAAAAAAGCAATGTCAATATTTGATGCAATAATATGGGTTTGTTTCGATAGGTTTACAGATTTACGAACAATAAAGTTTTTTCGTTCGTGAATTACATTGATGACACCGATCTCTTCGTCTCCTTTGGTTTCTAAATCAAAATCTACAACATCTCCAACAGCAATTGGGTTGGTGCTTTTAATATCTTTTAATCTAAATTTTCCTTTAATTCTACATTGATGAAATGCACCGTCTTCAGATTTCACAAAATACCAACTCCCAGTAGATTTATAAACTATTCCCGTCATATAACAAAGTAAATCAATTCTCTATAAAAAATATGTAATTTAGAGGCTAAATTTTAATATAATCAAATTATGAAAAAAGTATTTTTAGTAATTGCTCTTTTAGTGTGTTTCTATGCTGCAGAGGCTCAAAGTTATGAAGTTAAAGTAATTACAAGTGTTGAATCTATTATTAGTAGCGGATTAGGAAGATCTAGAATTATTTCTACAAATGAAGACCGTGAATACAAAGATTTTACATCTGTAAGAACAGATGGAAAAACAGAAAAAGATAAAAGAAACAAATCAAGTCGTTCAGATATTAGAGTTAAAAACTTTGAAGAAACTAAATTGTTAAACTTTTTTAATTTAGGAGGTATTCGTTTCCAAAATATTGCTGCAAATGACGCCGTAATCACATCTAAAATAAACACTATGCTAGAAGAAGGCTGGGATTTAGCTTTTGTGACTAGTGCTGTTGAAAGTGATGCAGGTAAGGGTGATGGAAATGGAATCTTTATTACTCGTTATATTTTCAAAAGACCTAAACAGTAAAAAATAGAATAAAAAAAGCGGCTTAAAAGCCGCTTTTTTTTATTTATCCATTGATCACTTTTTCTTGATGATTGATAGATTCTTGATGTATCGCTTTAAATACTCTCAAAATAAATTCTTCACTTAAACTATTTTCTTCTCCTTCTAGAATCATTTTTCCTAGAATTTCATTCCATCTTCTTGATTGTAAAACAGCCACATTTTTATCCTTTTTTAATCTTCCAATTTGGTCAGCTACTTTCATACGTTTCCCAAGCATTTCAATCAATTGATGATCTATTACATCTATTTGAGTACGCGAAGTATTCAACGCATTTCTGTAATCAGCTTCTGTATCTGTTTCTTTTCTGATCTTTAAATCATCCATGATTTCAATCAAAGTAGACGGAGTAACTTGCTGTGCTGCATCACTCCATGCATTGTCTGGATCGTAATGAGTTTCAATCATTAGTCCGTCGAAATTTAAATCTAAGGCAGTTTGGGAAACTTCAAAAATCATATCTCTTTTTCCGGTGATATGTGAAGGATCACAAATCAATGGTAAATCTGGAAAACGATTTTGTAATTCAATAGCAATTTGCCATTCTGGATTGTTACGATATCTTGTTTTTTCATAAGTTGAAAATCCTCTATGAATAACTCCTAAATTTTTGATGTTTGCAGAATATAATCTTTCAATTCCTCCTAACCATAAAGCTAAATCTGGATTTACTGGATTCTTCACTAAGACTATTTTATCAGTACCTTCTAATGCATCAGCAATTTCTTGAACAATAAATGGACTCACAGTTGATCTTGCTCCAATCCACAATAAATCAATATCGTGTTCTAAAGCTAGCTTTACATGTGCTGCATTGGCAACTTCCGTAGCCGTTTTCATTCCTGTTTCAGCTTTTACTTTTTGAAGCCACTTTAAACCCAATGCTCCTACTCCTTCAAAATTTCCAGGACGCGTTCTTGGTTTCCATATTCCTGCACGGAAATAATTTACATCAGAATCTTTTAATTCGTGCGCGATCTTTAAAACTTGATCTTCTGTTTCTGCACTACAAGGCCCTGCTACTACTAGTGGGTGATCTAATTTTAAATCATCCAACCATGTTCTTAATTCTTTTGTATTCTTCATTTTTACTCTTTTTCTATTATTTTATTCCGTTTAATATATTTTTAATGTGATTGGTATTTTGCATTTCTTCAAAAACCTCATCAAATTTATTTTCTTGCATCAGTATTTTAAAACGCTGCAAATTTCCGATATATTCTTCTAATGTTTCAATAACATTGGCTTTATTTTGCTCAAATATGGGTGTCCACATTGCGGGTGAACTTTTTGCCAAACGTACTGTAGATTCAAATCCACTTCCTGCCATGTCAAAAATATCGCGTTCATTCTTTTCTTTTTCAATCACTGTTTTACCCAACATAAAGGAACTTATGTGTGATAAATGAGAAACGTAAGCAATGTGTTTGTCATGAGAAACGGCATCCATATAACGAATTCTCATTCCTATTTTAGAGAAAATATCTAAGGCTTTTTCTTGTAGTTTAAACGCTGTTTTTTCTACTTCACAAATGATATTTGTCTTGTCTTTATAAAGTCCTTTTAATGCTGCTTTTGGTCCTGAAAACTCTGTTCCTGCTATTGGATGTGCTGCTAAGAAGTTCCTTCTTTTTGGATGCTCATTTACGACTTCACAAATACGTTGCTTTGTAGATCCAACATCAATAACTAAAGCATTGTCATTTATTGTATCTAAAACTAAAGGCAAAACAGACAATGACTTGTCTACTGGAATCGTTAAGAACACAATGTCTGCAATCTTTAGATCATCAAAATTTGCTTCATGATGAATCACTTTTAGTTCTCTTGCTTCTTTAAGATGCGCTGGATTATTATCAATTCCATAAATAATTGCTTCGGAATATTCTTGTTGAATATCTAAAGCAAAACTACCTCCAATTAATCCTGTTCCTATGATAAATACTTTCATCTTACAATCTATCTAATGCTTCTTTAATTTTATCTTCTGGTACACATAATGAAAACCGAATGTATCCTTCTCCCTGACTTCCAAAAATTGTTCCAGGAGCGATAAAAATATCTTTGTTATATAATAAATCATCTACCATACTTTCGGATGAAATGCCTTCTGGTAATTTTGCCCAAACAAACATTCCTGACGAAGTTTTATCATAACTGCAGTTTAACGTATCTGCAATTTTCCATATGAGTTTTCTTCTTTGCTTATAAATAGAATCCATTTTTTGAAACCAATCTGACCCTTGGACTTCGCTCTGGGCAAGGCCAATTTTTAAGGCAGCGATGGCTCCTTTTTGAATTCCGTAAAACATCCCCGAATCCATTTGTGTTTTTACTTTTAGCACTTCGTCTAAAAATTCTTTCTTTCCTAGCAACATCCCTACTCTCCAACCTGCCATATTGAATGATTTACTTAAAGAATTTAATTCTAAAGCGGTAGATTTTGCTCCGTCAACACTTAAAATACTCAACGGGTTCTCATTCAAAACAAAACTATACGGGTTGTCATTTACAATTAAAATATGATGCGTCTTTCCAAATGCAATTAATTTCTCAAATAATTCTGCAGAAACTTTTGCACCAGTTGGCATGTGTGGATAATTTACCCACATCATTTTAACCTCTGATAAATCCTGAAGCTCTAATGCTTCAAAATCTGGTTCCCAATTATTTTCGTTCTTAAGATTATAAAAAACAGGAATTGCTTCTACCAAATTTGTTACAGAAGTATAAGTTGGATATCCAGGATTTGGAATTAATACTTTATCTCCTTTATTTAAAAAGGCCATCGAAATATGAAGAATTCCTTCTTTACTTCCCGTCAATGGTAAAATTTCATTTTCTGAACTTACTGAAACTCCATAGTTGTTCTTATAAAAATCAGCAACCGCATTTCTAAATTCTGGCAATCCTTGATAACCTTGATATTTATGTGCCCCTTCTTCTAAAACTGCTTCCTGAATCGCAGTAATAACTTCCTTTGGTGGCTGTAAATCCGGGCTTCCAATCCCCATATTAATAATGGGTTTTCCTTGAGCAGTTAAGCCTCTTACTTCTCTTAATTTTTTTGAGAAATAGTATTCTTGTATCTGTTGTAAACGGTCTGCGCTATTCATCTCTTCCGTTTTTATATTCTCCTAATATTTTAAATTCTAATGCCATAATTTCTATGATCGCTTTTGCTTTTGCAAAGTTTTGATAGTCATCAAATGTAACATCAACAAAAAATGCATATTTCCAAGGTGTTTCAATTTTTGGTAAGGATTGAATTTTAGTTAAATTCAATTGACAATCACTCATTACATTTAGCATTGCTGCTAAGCTTCCTCGTTGATGATCTAACTCAAATTTTAAAGAAGCTTTGTTGACTTTGGTTTCGATAGCCTCAGAGACCTTTTTTTGAACAATCACAAACCTTGTTGCATTGTTTTTTATCGTTTGTATTTCATCTTCTAAAACTACTAATCCAAACAGATCTGCCGCAATTTTAGGCGCAATGGCAGCAATGTTCTCTAGTTGATTTTCAGATATACGTTTAGCAACTTCAGCAGTATCTACATCTTCTATTAATTTAATAGTTGGATGATTTTTAAAAAACTCTTTACATTGCAACAATGCCATTGGATGAGAATACACTTCTTTAATGTCTTCAGTTTTCTGATTTTCTAAAGCCATTAAATGATGATGAATGTTTAAGTAGTATTCTCCTGTAATGGTTAAATGATGTTGATCTATTAACGCATAATTTGGTATAATAGAACCTGCTATCGTATTTTCTATCGCCATAATTCCATAATCAGAACTTTCTGAAACCACAGAATCTACCAAAGCATCAAAAGACAAACACTCTTGTAACTGACTTGTAGCTCCAAAATAGTTTTGAGCTACAATATAATGGTTGGAACCTTGAATTCCTTGAATGGCTATTTTCTTCATTTTTACATCAAAAAAAAAGCCTCGATGAATCGAGACTTTTAGTTATATAGTTTTTATTACATACACATAGAGTCTCAGCTTTTATTGAAAAAATAAAAGTAAAAATAGAAACTTGTCCAAACGCGTTGTAAATTCATTGTCGTGTGTTATTAAGCAAATCTAACTATTAAATTGATAATAGCAAATAATTGATTCTTCATTTTGAAAGAAATATGAAACCAATAAATTAAGCATCACTTTTTTATGATTACAATAAAATAAAATCAATCCTCCTAAAAATGTTACTATTTAATAAAAGTATTATGAATTTGTTAAGTGTTAAAATGAAGTTTTTTTTCTTAATTTGCTTACATGAAAAAGCTATCTGTAATACTATTTCTTTTTGTGATTTGGAATTCAAATTCACAAGAATTAGAAAAATATAAAGGATTATATCCTAATGCTGTTTTTGTCAGACTACAGCAAGAGATTGTAATTACTATAAAACTAAATGATGGTAATTTTACCATCACAAAAGATATTTTTGAAGAGGATTTATATTTAAATGAATCTGCAAATTATAATTCTAAAAGATCTTTAAGTTATTCTTCGTTTTTTGACCTTGGGAAAATTGAGGCTAGTTCTTTAAGTTATGACGGTAAAAAATATAGTGAAACTAAGGTAACCGAATTTAGTAAAAAGAACGATTTAAACGATTCATTTTATGATGACTCAAAAGAAGTCAGTTTTATTTATCCCAAACTAGCGAAAGGCAGCAAAACCAATCTTAAGCTTACTTACAACATCAAAAACCCTCGATTTTTAAGTGCATTTTTCTTTGGTGATTTTTATCCTGTTATCAATAATAAAATAACAATTATTGCTGACAAAGACATTACATTAAAGTTTAAAGAATTTAATACTGAAAAGGCGCAAATCGATTTTCAAAAGAAGAAAAAAGGGCGCAACAATATTTACACGTGGTCTAACAAAAACACTAATGAATATGATATTGAAGGAAATGCTCCAAACTACAAATCGATTTTACCTCACATTATTCCTATAATTACTTCTTACAAAGTCAAAAAAGAAGAAAAAAAATTATTGGATGGTGTTGATGGTCTTTATGAATGGTATTATTCTTTAGTAGAAAACATCAATAAAGATGAAGATAATCAAGAACTTGTAGATTTAGTTAAAGAACTAACGCAAGACAAAACATCTGATTTAGAAAAGGTAAAAGCCATATACTATTGGACACAGCAAAACATTAAATACATTGCTTTTGAATATGCCCTTGGTGGTTTTATTCCAAGAGAAGCCAATGATGTGTTCAAAAAGAAATATGGAGATTGTAAAGACAACTCAAGTATTCTTTACAAGATGCTAGAAATTGCTGGCTTAAAAGGGAATCTAACTTGGATAGGTACACGAAGCATACCATATACTTATGAAGAAGTTCCAACTCCTGCAGTAGACAATCATATGATTTTATCCTATGAAGAAAATGGAAAAACCTATTATTTAGACGCGACTGGAAGATATATTCAAATAGATTATCCTTCTTCGTTTATTCAAGGAAAAGAAGCCTTAGTTTCTTATGGCGGAGAATACAAAATAAAAGAAGTTCCAATAATTCCTGCAAATTTAAATACGATTGTTGACAGTACTTTTATCAAAATTTCTGGTAGAGACATTACTGGTAAATCTTCAACAAAACTAACAGGTTACATTAAAAATAATTTATTTTACAATCTAGAAAATGTAAGAAAGCAATCAGATATTAAGGAATTATACAACAAAAGGTTTTCTAAAGGAAATAATAAATTTCTTATCAAATCTTTCGAAGAAATAAACAAGTTTAGTTACGAAGAAGATTTTTTTATAAACTACAATTTTACAATTGACGGATATGCACAAAATATCGGTTCAGAGATTTTTATAAATCCACATTTAAATAAGTTAGTTTCTCTTTTCAAAACAAAAAAAGACAGAAAATATGGCATTGAATTTGATTATAAGAAGCAGTATTCTTATACCAACATTATAGAAATTCCTGAAGGATACACTGTAGATTATATGCCAGAATCTACAACTTTTAAAGATGACTTAATCACCGTTAAATTTTCTTACAAAGTAGATGGAAACAAGGTAATTAGTCAACAAGAAGTTATTTTAAATTTTATTCTTCTTAGTGTCAAACAACAAAAAACAGTCAATACCATCATTGAAAAAGCCGAAAAGGCTTACAAAGAAATTATTATTTTAAAGAAAAAATAGCACCCTTATGAATTCTAAAAACATTTTCGTTTTTCTTTTATTTTTATCATTATCAAATCTTACAAAGAGTCAAGAATTTTATAAAAGTTATGATTGGGAAAGTAACCCAATTTATAAAATTGAAAACTCAGACAAAGACATGATTGCTCTCAAAGAAAAGGTGGTTACTGAGTTTTATTTTGAAGGTCAAGATCTTATAGAATATTATTTAGAGCATAAAGTATTGTGGCTTAACTCTGATGATAGAATAGAGGAATACAACAAAATCTATTTACCTTTTTCTAATCGATCAAAATTAGAAGTTAACAAAGCGCGTGTTATTAAGAAAAATGGAGAAATTATTGAGTTAGACGAATCCAAAATTTTAACTGCTGAAAATGAAGAAACCGGAAGAACTTTTAAATATTTTGCTTTAGAAGGAGTTGAAAAAGGAAGTTTTATAGAATACTATTATGTAGAAAAAAGAACACCAAGATTTCAAGGGGCTAGATTTGATGTTCAAAACGGTTATGAGAAACTAAAAGTAGAATTTGATTTGTATGCACCAAGCAATCTTATTTTTAAGTTTAAGAGCTATAATGACATTGCTGAAGTGGCACAAGACAAAAGCTCATCAGAAAAATTGCATTGGCAGTTTTCTGCAGTAAACGTTCAAGGAGTTGATCGAGAAGAACAAGCTCCTTATGATGCCGCAACTGGTTTCATAATCTATAAATTACATCAAAACTTGGCAAACAATGCAATCATAACCTCATACAATACCGTTGCAAATAATTTATACTCATTTTATTATGCTGATTATGATAAAGAAACCGATAAACTACTTGATAATTTAATCAAAGAAACTGGCATTTCCGCCGATATAGATGAAGAAGCAAAAGCAAGAGAAATAGATTTATATATCAAACAAAATATATTTTTCTCTGAAACTGGAGGCGAAAATTTAGAGGATTTAAAAAGTGTCCTTACCAGCAAAACAGCTAATCAAACCGGTATTGTTAAACTTTATGTAGGCTTGTTTAGAAAGTTAGGTGTTACACATGAAATTGTGCTAACAACTAATAGACTGCAATTAAAGTTTGATAAAGAATTTGAAGCTACTAATTTTTTAAATGAATTTTTATTCTATTTCCCTGCTTCCAAAAAATATTTAGCTCCAAGTAAATTTGGAACCAGATTTGGATTCCCTCCACCTATATATACGGACAACTATGGATTGTTTATCACTGGATATAATATTGATGGTAAAAGAAAAGCGTTTGCTGAAATAAAATATATTGAACCGATAGAAGCAAAATATTCAACTGATGAAATGTATATAGATGTTCGTTTTGATAAAGAAGATTTTACAAAAACCAACATCAAATTAGACAGAAAAATGAATGGATATTATGCAATGGCTATTCAACCGTTCATGAATTTAATCCCGGCTGACAGGAAAAATGAAATTATTGATGATGGTTTTGCCAAAAGCATCGATAAAAATGGAGAAATACAAAGCAGAGAAATCATAAACGAAGATCCTAATTTATTTGGATTGAAACCATTTGAACTTAAATTTGAAATTAATTCAGAGTATTTTGTTGAAAAAGCAGGGAATAAATACCTCTTTAAAATAGGTGATTTAATAGGTCCTCAAATGGAAATGTATCAAGAAAAGAAACGTGTTTTACCTCTAGAAGCAGAATTTAATAGAAGTTATTATAGAACGATTAAAGTAAGCATTCCTGAAGGTTACAGAATCTCTAACCTAGAAGACATCGTTATTAAAAATATGTATGCAAAAGATGGGAAAGATATTTTTGTGTTTGATTCATATTATAAACTTGACGGGAATATTTTAACCGTAACTGCAGACGAACATTACAGAGAAAACATTGTTGCTCCAGAGGATTATGAAGAATACAGAAAAGTAATTAATAGTGCTGCAGACTTTAATAAAGTCACTTTAGTTTTTGAAAAGAAATAATTGAAACACCTTACATAATTCATTTTATAAGAAAGACTTCAAACTTGCCACTGCTTGTTCAGCTGTGATGTCTCTTTGAGGTGAGCCAAACATTTCATAACCTACCATGAATTTTTTAACACTTGCACTTCTTAAAAGTGGCGGGTAAAAACTCATGTGAAAATGCCAATGCGAATTGTCTTTTCCATTTGTTGGTGCTTGATGAATTCCAGATGAATACGGAAATGAACAATTAAAAAGTTGATCATATGCTTTAGTAATGCATGAAATGGCTTCAGCAAAATCTTTCTCTTGAGTTTGATTTAAAAGTCCGATGTGTTGTAAATGCTCTTTTGGTACAATCATAGTTTCATAAGGCCAAACTGCCCAAAAAGGGACTAAAACTACAAAGTTAGAGTTCTCATAAATAATTCGCTCTTGTACTTCAAGTTCTTGTTGTAAATAGGTTCCTAAAAGTGATTTTTTGTGTTCCAAGAAATATTCTTGTTGCTTTATATCCTTTTTATTTACTTCATTTGGCAAGGAAGACTGACTCCAAATTTGACCATGAGGATGTGGATTACTGCAGCCCATTACAGCTCCTTTATTTTCAAATATCTGAACGTAATTGATAAAATCTTGGCTACCTAGGAGTTCATATTCATGTTTCCAAGCCTTCACCACTTTTGTGATTTCTGAGGCTTTCATATCTGCTAAACTTTTGGAATGATCTGGACTAAAACAAATCACTTTACAAATACCTTTTTCACTTTCTGCTTGTATTAAACCATCATTTTTAGTGAAGTCTGGAGATGTTTTTTGTAAGGCCGCAAAATCATTTGTAAAAACGAAAACATCTTTATAATCTGGATTCACCTCTCCATTGATTCTTGTATTTCTAGCACATAAATAACAACTTGCATCATGTGATGGTCGTTTTTCTAAAACCACATCTTCTTCTTGTCCTTGCCAAGGTCTTTTAGCTCTATGCGGTGACACTAACACCCATTCACCTGTTAAAATATTATATCGTTTGTGTGAATAATCTTGTAAATTCATGTGTTTAATTAATCAGTTGTGTTCCTTGTGATAGTTTTACTTTAATTACTGTGCAATCATAACCAAATTTCTTCTTGTAGGCTTTTTTTGTTTCTTCAAGAAAGTAAGCAGTCTCTGCTTTTTTAATAATATTAATGGTACATCCTCCAAAACCACCACCCATCATTCTAGCTCCTAAAACGGCTGTTGATTTTTTTGCTAAATCAACTAAATAATCTAATTCTTCACAACTTACTTCATATTGTTCAGACAATCCTTTATGAGTTTGGAAAAGTAATTTTCCTAGTGCTGGAATTTCATTTTTACGAATAACTTCTGCTGCTTTTCTTGTGCGTTCGATTTCTTCTATAACATACAATACTTTTTGATAATCTTCTTCAGCAATAAGATGTTTAATTATCTCTAATTCTGAGACATTAACATCTCTTAAAGCTTCTTTTTGCAGTAAATTAGAGACATTTTCGCACAAAGCTCTTCTTTTGTTGTAGGTACTGTCTGACAGGTTGTGCTGTACGTTTGAATTGATTAAGGTTAAATCATATCCTGAAAGATCTATGTGAAAAGCTTTCGATTTTAAAGACCGTGTATCTAATAACAAAAAGTGATTTTCTTCTCCAAACATACTTGCATATTGATCCATTATTCCACATTTTACACCCACATAATCGTGTTCTGCTTTTTGAGATATGAGAATCATTTGTTGTTTTGTAAGTTCTAAGTTAAAAAGTTCATTCAATCCAAAAACAATTGCATTTTCTAACGCTGCAGATGATGATAGACCTGCCCCTGAAGGAACGTTACCACCAAAAATAATTTTAAAAGGTGTTAGTTTACATCCCATTTTTAGTAGCTCTGAAACAATTCCTATCAAGTAATTTCTCCACCCTCCATTGGCTAATGGTTTTAATCCTGATAGCTGAAAATGGAAAGATTCTTCAAAATCACTTGCGATGGCAGTACATTCACTTTCTAAACTTTTTTGTATCGCCAAAACGATCCCTTTATCAATTGCTGCAGGAAATACTAATCCATCATTATAATCTACATGTTCACCGATTAAGTTAATTCTTCCAGGAGAAAACACCATCAAAGGATCTGAGTTAAATTCAATTTTAAAGCTACTTTTTATTTTATTTATTAAAGAGATGTCCATATTAAGCAAAATAGTAATAAACAGAAATTACAATGACACAGATTGAAATACCAACCGGAACTGCATATTTCCAAGGTGTAATATCTACTTGTTTTGTATATGTTTGTACATAAGCTTCTGATCTAGGTTTAAATTTCCCAATAATTAACATGATAATAATGTTCATTATAAGAAGAATTGCCATCACATCTAAATAATGAGGATACGCTTCAACTTCAATTAATTTTAAAGCTACTTGATCTACAATTCCCGATGCTTTGGCTTTTGAAAGTGCGTTTTCAATAAAATAAGGTTGTAGGAAAAATTGACTAATGATATATAATAAACATCCAGATATCAATCCTACTTTTGCGGCAATCGCAGGAACTCTTTTAGTAAGATATCCAACCACAATGATGGTTAAAATAGGAATGCTATAGATTCCATTGATTTCTTGTAAATAATCAAATAGACTTCCTGCATTTGCTATTAATGGCGCAATAAACATAGAGGCGATGGCTAAGAAAATTCCAAATGTTTTTCCGTATTTCACTACGGTTTTTTCATCTGCATCTTTATTAATATGCTGTTTGTAAACATCGATTCCAAAAAGTGTAACCGAACTATTTAAGACACTGTTAAACGAACTTAAAATAGCTCCAAACAATACTGCTGCAAAGAAACCAACCCAAGCGTCTGGTAATACTTTATTAACCAACATTGGATAAGCGCTATCGGCATTTTCTAAATTACCTTCAAATAAATGAAATGCGATTAAACCCGGTAAGACAACAATAATGGGTCCTAGTATTTTGATAAAAGAAGCTAATAACAATCCTTTTTGACCTTCTTTTAAATCTTTTGCTCCAAGCGCTCTTTGAATAATTTGTTGATTGGTTCCCCAGTAAAATAATTGCACCAACATCATCCCAGTAAAAATGGTATAAAATGGTACTGGATCCGTAGGGCCACCCATCGATTTAAATTTATCTGGATTTTCAGTTGTTAAAATTGATAATCCGTCCATCATACTTCCATCACCAATCATCATTAAACCAAAAATCGGAATTAGAATACCTCCAATTAATAATCCGATTGCATTAATAGAATCTGATACTGCCACTGCTTTTAATCCTCCAAAAACTGCGTAAATAGATCCAACAATTCCTATTCCCCAAACACATATCCAAATGGATTGTGTATGCGTTACTCCTAAAAGTTCTGGAATATTAAACATTCCGCTAATAGCTAAAGAACCTGAGTATAAAATTACCGGTAACAAAACCACTACATAACCAGATAAAAATAATATGGAAGTAAGTGTTTTCGTAGTGATGTCAAATCTTCTGGCTAAAAAGCCTGGAACAGTTGTAAGGCCACCTTTTAAATATCTTGGCAATAAAAACATGGCAGTTACCACCATTGCAATAGCTGCTAAAGTTTCCCAAACCATTACTGACAAACCACTTTGATAGGCAGACCCATTTAATCCAACAATTTGCTCAGTAGATAAATTGGTGAGTAATAAAGAACCAGCAATTACTCCTGCCGTTAAACTTCGCCCTCCTAAAAAATAACCGTCGGAAGAGGATTCTTTGGTGTTTCTTGTATTATAATAAGAAATAATTGCGACAAGAACGGTAAAACCTATAAATGCTAATATTTGCATGATTTTTTATTTAATGGTTGAAAACTTATAAACTGTTGTTGAATTGTATGTTTCGTTAGGATGTAAAAATGTGCTTGGAAATTCGGGAATGTTTGGAGAGTTTGGGTAGTGTTGTGTTTCTAAGCAAAATCCAGCATATGGATAATAATATTCATTACTTTTCCCAATAAGAGATCCACTTAAAAAGTTTCCTGTATAAAACTGAACACCGGGTTCACTTGTATACACTTCTAAAACCCTGCCGCTTATCTTTTCATAAACTCTAGCAGTAAATGTGAGTCCATTTCTATTTTTAATCGGTTGCTTTATAACATAGTTATGATCAAAGCCTTTCGCTTTTTCTATTTGGTTGCTTTTTATCATCATATTTTCTGCTATTGTTTTAGGTTCTCTAAAATCAAAAGGAGAATCTAGTACCGATTTAATAGTACCATCAGGAATCATTTCATCTGTGGTTGGCGTAAAATAATCTGCGTTAATGGTTAAAATATGATCTTTAACAGTACCTCTACCTTCGCCTTTTAGGTTAAAATAAGAATGATGTGAAAGATTAAGGATCGTTGTTTTATCGGTTGTAGCTTTGTAGTCTATCTTAAATTCATTTTGATCAGTTAAAGTATAAGTAACTCTAACATCTAAATTTCCAGGATAACCATTTTGTCCGTCAGAGAAAAAAGATTGAAACTCTATTGACTTATTATTTATTTGAATAACATTCCAGACAATATCATTAAATCCTAATTCACCTCCATGAATATGATTTTTACCTTCGTTTTTATCTAAATGATATTCTTTTTTATCATAATAAAAGCTGCCATTTTTAATTCGATTTGCATATTGACCAACAATAGACCCAAAATACTTTCCTTCTTTAGTTTTATAATCTTCAATTGAATTAAATCCTAAAACTACATCGTCAAAATTATTATTCTTATCAGGTGTTAGCATTGAAATAACTCTTAAACCATGATTTGTAATACAAAGTTCTAAACCATTTCTATTTACCAACAAAAAGGTTTTAATCTTTTTGTTTTTAATACTAGCTCTAAAATTAGCCTGTGATGTTTTAGCTAATGGAGTCTGGCTACTTATGATTTTATTTTCAAACACTTATAAAGAAAAAAATATGGTTAGTTATTACAGTTCAAAATTGTACCCTTTGGCTACAAATTCGTCAAACTTATCTTTATTAAACTTGTAGAGATAAGCCCCTTTTTTAGAGGTTGATTTGTCTTTTTCTTCAGTTCTAGTTAAAATATCAAAAGACAACAATTTCTTTCTAAAGTTCCTACTATCGATTTCTCTTTGATAAATACTTTCGTAAAGTATTTGAATTTGAGGAAGGGTAAACTTTTCTGGCAATAGGTTAAAACCAACTGGTTTTCTTCTGATTTTAATTTTTAATTTTTCAATGGCACATTGTACCATTTGATCGTGATCTAAAATTAAATCTGGAATTTCGTCTAAACTAAACCATCTAGCATTGTAGTTTTCTACAGAATCTAAATTCAGTTCATCCAATCTGATTAAACTAAAATACGCTACTGAAATGACTCTTCCACCAGAATCTCTATCTACAGCACTAAATGTTTTTAATTCTTCAAAAAAAACATCTTTTAACCCTGTAGACTCATGCAAAACTTCTTCTGCAGATTCTTCCAGACTTTTATCACTTTTGATAAATGACCCGATTAAAGACCATTCTCCTGTGTGCGGCTCTCGTTTTCTCTTAAATAATAAGAGTTTTATTTCTTTAGAATCAAAACCAAAAACAATACAATCTACTGCCACAAGAATTTTTTCTTGCCCAATATATACTTTTGTCATGTCTAATAAACTTACACTCATATATAATTAAAATCTGTAGCTAATATAATAATTATAAATGTATAAAAAACATTTAAAAAATTACGGTAATAAGGATAGCGTAATTTGAATAGAATCTCTGTAGCCAATAAGCTTTTAATTGATTCTAAACAAAGGAATGGGAAACACTTCTAGTTATGACTATAGGATATTAAACTAAAAAAGCCTCTCAAAATTTGAGAGGCTTTTTGCGGTCTGGACGGGACTCGAACCCGCGACCCCCTGCGTGACAGGCAGGTATTCTAACCAGCTGAACTACCAGACCGTTGCTTAAAGCGGATGCAAATATAAGTCAGTTTTTTATATTTCCAAACAGAAACAGTAAAAATTACATCATTTTTTGTCTGCTTAAAAAATAGCTTGTTAATACTTGATTAAAACCTATTTGAATATCTACTGGCACATAATCAATCTTATACTGCAAGCATTTGTTTTTCAATTCTTTAAAATAAGAATCTACCAAAGATGTATACTGTTCTTGTATGTTTTCACTAAATAAGTTTACTTCTTCACCAGTCTCAACATCTACAAATTTTTTGGGTGAATTGTCAAAATCAAAGTTAAATTCGGTCTTTCCATCGAAGGTATGAAACAAAACAACTTCATGTTTGTTATGTTTTAGGTGTCTTAAGGCTTCAAAAAGTGCTTCTTGATTTGTATTTGACTGCATCATGTCCGTAAATAAAAAAATCAAAGAACGTCTATGGATTTTTTCGGCTATCTCATGTAGATATTTATAGGTTTCAGTATTAGCTTTAGAATTACTAGTCAAAAGCTTTTCTAATTGATGTAAAATCATCTTTCGATGTCTATCACTTCCTTTTTCTGGAGCATAGTATTCATAGGTATCTGAATAAATACTCAATCCAACAGCATCTCTTTGACGTTTTAATACTTCCATTAAAGAAGCTGCTGCAACTGCAGAAAAACCTATTTTATTTAATTGATCTAAACTTTGTGTTTTTAAAACCGGGTAATGCATAGAGGCTGAATTATCAATAATAATATGACAGCGTAAATTGGTTTCTTCTTCGTACTTTTTTGTGTAGAGTTTTTCGGTTTTGGCAAAAAGTTTCCAATCAATATGACGTGTGCTTTCACCTTTATTGTACAATTTATGTTCAGAAAATTCTACAGAAAATCCATGAAAAGGACTTTTATGCATTCCTGTAATAAAACCCTCTACTACTTGGCGAGCCAAGAGTTCTAAGTTTTTAATTTCTGAACTTTTTACTTGTGAAAGATCCATCATAATGTTCGAAAATAGAAAAAGGCTTGGCATTCGCCAAACCTTTTGTCTATCAATTTTGTTAATCTTTATAGATTAGGAAAATTCTACTATAAAGCAGCATCAATTTTTCCTGTGTAAACATTTTTTGGAGCAACTCCAACTTGTTTGTCTATGACTTCACCGTTTTTGAATAATAATACCGTAGGAATATTTCTAACTCCGTATTTAGCAGCAAATTCCTGATTAGCATCAACATCTACTTTTCCAACTACAGCTTTTCCATCGTATTCTCCATGAATTTCATCAATGATTGGTCCAACCATTCTACAAGGCCCACACCATGCTGCCCAAAAGTCAACCAATACTGGCTTGTCTGATTTTAATACTACTTCGTCAAAGTTTGCATCTGTTATTTCTAATGCCATGATTTTATGTTTTATATAATTAATTCAAATTTTAATGATACAAAAGTAACTAAATATTTCGCGACAGAAATATGATGAAAATTACTTTTTGCTATTGGTCTATCAAAGAAGTTTATCCTTACAATTAAAAAATTTGCTTCGCTATTTGTTCTATATTGGTTGATTTACCCATTGAGTAATAGTGTAAAACTGGCACACCAAAATCTATTAACTCTTTGCTTTGTTGCACACACCACTCAACACCAACTTGCCTTACTTGCTGATTTGTTGAACAATCTTGAACTGCATTAATTAAAGGTTCTGGAAGATCTATTTTGAATACTTGCGGCAATAATTGCAAATGTTTTGAAATAGCTATCGGTTTGATTCCTGGGATAATTGGCACATCAATACCTATCTCTCTAGCTGCTTTTACAAAATCAAAATACTTCTGATTATCAAAAAACATTTGAGTTACCACATAATCTGCTCCGGCATCTACTTTGTCTTTCAATCTTTTTAAATCGGTCTGTAAAGAAGGTGCCTCCAAATGTTTTTCTGGATATCCTGCTACTCCAATACAAAAATCTGCACAATCATCAGCTTCCATGACATCATGTAAATATTTCCCTTGATTCAAATCTGCGATTTGTTCAACTAGACCTTGCGCATATTGATGTCCCCCTTTAGCAGCTTCAAAATAGTTTTGATGACTCATGGCATCACCACGTAAAGCCATCACATTATTGATTCCTAAGTAATGACAATCCACTAATAAGTATTCTGTTTCTTCTTTTGTAAAACCTCCACACAATACATGAGGTACAGTATCTACATCATATTTATGTTTGATTGCGGCACAAATTCCCAATGTTCCTGGGCGCATTCTTGTGATTTTTCGATCTAATAATCCACTCTTTTCGATATAGACATATTCTTCTCTTGAAGTTGTGACATCTATAAACGGTGGATTAAACTCCATCAACGGATCGATGTTATTGTATAATTCTTGAATATTCTTCCCTTTTTTAGGTGGAATGATTTCAAATGAAAATAATGTTTTCCCTTCTGATTTCTTAATGTGATCAGTAACTTTCATATTTATGCTGAATTTAGTTCAGTATCTGTTTCTTTTTGGCGTTTCCTTACAGGTCGCGCTTTGCATTATATCTTTTGTTTTGTTCTCGATACTTGCTATCGCAAACTCGAACTGACAACAAAAGGATGTCATTTCAATCGCTAACGCAATTCTAGTTATCAGCAATAGTTGGGTGTAACCATTTTCTTGCTTTATCTAGTGTAATTCCTTTTCTATGAGCAAAATCTCGTACTTGATCGTCTGTTATTTTTCCAAGTCCAAAATAGCTTGCTTGTTCATTTGCAAAATAATATCCTGAAACTGCTGCCGCAGGCCACATTGCTAGGCTTTCTGTGAGCGTTACTCCAATTTGTTCTTCAACATTTAGTAATCTCCAAATGGTTTCTTTTTCTAAATGATCTGGACAAGCTGGGTATCCTGGTGCAGGACGAATTCCTTTATAATTTTCTTTGATGAAATCGTCATTGGTCAAATTTTCTGATGCAGCATACCCCCAATGTTTAGTTCTTACTCTATGATGCAAATATTCTGCAAAAGCTTCTGCAAAACGATCCGCAAGAGCTTGCGCCATAATAGCATTGTAATCGTCGTCTTTTTCCTTGTACTTGGCTGCCAATTCATCAGCCCCAAAAATAGCGGTACAAAAAGCACCCATATAATCTTGTTGCTGACTTTCTTTGGGTGCAATAAAGTCTGCCAAAGCAAAACTTGGTTTTCCTTCTCGTTTCTTTAGTTGTTGGCGCAAGGTTCTGAAAATAGCGACTTCTTTTCCTTTTTTTGATATAGAAATATCATCGTCATTTATTGAATTTGCTTCAAACAATCCAAAAATTGCTTTGGCTTTTAACGCTTGCTTAGTGATAATTTCTTTCAGCATTTCTTGTGCATCATTAAACAAACTACTGGCTTGTTCTCCAACGACTTTATCAGTAAGAATGTCTGGATATCTTCCATGTAAATCCCAACTTCTAAAAAACGGACTCCAATCTATATACGGAACTAATTCCTTTAAACTTAATTGCTCTAAAGTTTGAACTCCAAGCTCGTTTGGTTTAAAAATATGACTAGTTTCCCAATCGATTTTAAATTTACGTTCTCTAGCTTCTTCTATAGAAATATAGTCTTTGGTTTTTCCTCGCTTTAAAAACTTTTCACGAAATTCTGAATAGTCTTGTTTGAGTTTGTCTGTATATGCTTTGTTCGTATTCTCATTTAATAAATCTCCAACGACAGTAACTGCTCTTGATGCATCATTCACATGTACAACGGCGTTTTTATATTGAGTATCAATCTTAACAGCAGTGTGTGCTTTAGAGGTGGTTGCACCTCCAATTAACAAGGGAACTTCAAAATTCTGATGCTCCATTTCTTTGGCGAGATAGACCATTTCATCTAAGGAGGGAGTAATCAATCCACTTAAACCAATAGCGTCAACATTTTCTTTTTTAGCCGTTTCAATGATCTTTTCTGGTGGAACCATTACACCTAAATCGATGATTTGATAATTATTACAACCTAACACAACAGACACTATATTCTTTCCAATATCATGCACGTCTCCTTTGACTGTAGCCATCAATATTTTTCCAATAGCTTGTTGTTTTTCTCCTTTTTCAGCTTCGATAAATGGATTCAAATAGGCTACTGCTTTCTTCATAACTCTTGCGGACTTTACCACTTGAGGTAAAAACATTTTTCCACTTCCGAATAAATCTCCCACTACGTTCATTCCAGTCATCAAATGACCTTCAATCACATGCAAAGGTTTTTCAACACCAAGCCTAGCTTCTTCTGCATCCTCTACAATAAACGCATCAATTCCCTTGACTAATCCGTGTGTTATTCGTTCTTGAATTGTTCCTTCTCTCCATGTTAAATCGACTCCTTTTTCAACTTTAGAGCCTTTAACGGTTTCAGCAAAATCTAACAATCGTTCTGTAGCATCATCTCTTCTGTCTAGAATGACATCTTCTACTCTTTCTAACAAATCTTTGGGAATGTTATCATACACTTCCAATAAAGCAGGGTTTACAATTCCAATATTCATTCCTGCTTGAATGGCATAGTATAAAAACACCGAATGCATGGCCTCTCGAACTCCGTCATTTCCTCTAAAAGAGAACGAAACATTGCTAACTCCTCCACTGACACTTACATGGGGTAAATTTTGCCGAACCCAACGTGTTGCTTCGATAAAATCGATAGCATTTCTTTTATGTTCGTCCATTCCTGTTGCAACAGGAAATATATTTAAATCGAATATGATGTCTTCTGCTGGAAAACCAACTTTATCAACCAACACTCTGTAAGAACGTTCAGCGATTTCTATTCTTCGTTGATAATTATCTGCTTGACCAACTTCATCAAAAGCCATGATGATAACCGCTGCTCCGTATCTTTTAATTTGTTTAGCTTCCCAAATAAATTTTTCTTCTCCTTCTTTTAAAGAAATAGAATTTACGACACATTTCCCTTGAGCCACTTGAAGTCCGGCTTCAATAATTTCCCATTTTGAACTATCAATCATGATTGGAATTCGACAGATATCTGGTTCGGCAGCAATGAGGTTTAAGAAACGAATCATAGCCTCTTTTCCGTCAATCAAACCATCGTCCATATTAACATCTAATATTTGTGCGCCTCCATCTACTTGATGTCTAGCAATCTCAAGTGCTTCATCAAATTTCTCTTCTTTGATGAGTCTTAAAAACTTTCTTGATCCAGCAACATTAGTTCGTTCTCCAACATTGATGAAATTGCTTTCTGGTGTGATGATTAAAGGTTCTAAACCTGATAACCGCATGTATCTATTTTGTTCTCTACTCATTCTTTATTTCTTTTATTCATTTTGTCTTGACACAAAACGAATCAAAAAGTCAAGACTGACAAGTCTTTTTCTAAACTTCTAAATTTGATTTCTAAAATCTCCTAACTTCTTTTGATTAACATCAAAATTCATCACAAACGGATATTTTTACGAAATCTTCATCTGAAGTTTTACAAAAATTCTTGTAGGCCATTAATCATCTATTTTAACTATTTTTCTTTTTTACTCGACTAACAACTATAAACTAGCAACCATACTTCTCGGTTCATACTTTGCTGCAACATTTGCAATTGCAGTGATATGATTTGGTGTTGTTCCACAACAACCTCCAATAATATTGATTAAATTCTTTTTGAGATATTCTTCAATTTGAGCTGCCATTTCTTCTGGTGTTTCATCGTATTCTCCAAATGCATTGGGCAATCCTGCATTAGGATGAGCGGAAATAGCAAAGTCAGTTTTTGATGCGATTGATTCTAGGTGTGGTTGTAATAAATTGGCTCCTAAAGCACAATTGAAACCTACACTTAGTAAAGGTATGTGAGAAACAGAAATCAAAAATGCTTCTGCTGTTTGTCCAGACAACGTTCTTCCTGATGCATCGGTAATTGTTCCAGAAACCATAATAGGAATGTCAATTTTTCTTTCATCTTTTACTTCTTCAATAGCAAATAAGGCTGCTTTTGCATTGAGAGTATCAAAGACTGTTTCTACCAATAAAAGATCAACTCCACCATCTAACAATGCTTCTGTTTGTTGTTTGTAGGCAATTCTTAAATCATTAAAAGTTACAGCTCTATACCCTGGGTCGTTTACGTCTGGCGACATACTTGCTGTTCTGTTTGTAGGGCCAATTGAGCCTGCTACAAATCTTGGTTTATGGGGTTCTTTTGTAGTGATTTCTTGCGCAACTTCTTTGGCTATTTTAGCGGATTGATAATTGAGTTCGTAGACCAAATCTTCCATTTGATAATCTGCCATTGCGATGGTTGTACCTGAAAACGTATTAGTTTCTACAATATCGGCTCCAGCCAAAAAATACTTGCGATGAACTTCTTTGACAGCTTCTGGTTGTGTGATGGATAACAAATCATTGTTTCCTTGAAGTGGCGATGCATAATCCTTGAAGCGTTCTCCTCGAAAATCTTCTTCAGTAAATTTATATTGCTGCAACATGGTTCCCATGGCTCCGTCTAAAACTAAAATTCTCTTTTGTATTTCTTGATAAATTTTACTCATAAATCATACAATTTTACTGTAAAAATATTGGTTTTATAATTTTTTCTAATTGATCAAATTCTATTAAAAAAGCATCATGTCCGTGAATAGAAGTAATTTCATGATAAGTTACTTTAGAATTTAGTTTAGATAATTCTTGATAGGTTTCTTGATTCTCTTTTGCTGTAAAAAACAAATCAGAATCTACTGCAAGTATATGAATTTCAGCTTCAATTTTATTTAATTCAAAACTCCAGTCTTCGTTACTTGTAGCTTCTATAGTTCGTAATAAATGATTCATCATTTTATAAGCAGACAACTGAAACCTTTCTTGTAATTTTTTTCCATGATGAAATAGCCAACTTTCTACATTAAAAATTTTTAAGTCTTTATTAATTGATCTGTTAAATTTAACTTTATAAGATTCAGGGGATCGATAACACATCATTGCATGCATTCTTGCATCATGAATTGGCTTGCTAGAATTTAATAAAAATTGCTGCTGAATTAAACAATTAGCAATTAACCAATCTGTAGATTTCCAATCTGAAGCTATTGGAATTAAATGCTGTCTCTTATACACATCTGACGCTGCCGACGATCTACTCTGTGTAG
>OLII01000193.1_pt1 | contig 24224 bp, 23 predicted proteins | sample 1609481 | NCBI WGS metagenome assembly OLII01 (sample SAMN05416859, study PRJEB24817) | seawater metagenome | isolation source: Sea water | place: Canada:Atlantic | collected 2013-11 | reverse complement strand
CTACACAGAGTAGATCGTCGGCAGCGTCAGATGTGTATAAGAGACAGATTCATACTTGCTCCAATAGAAATTACTTATTAGACAACTCATTAGAACACTGGCAAGAACAATTAGATCCAGCCTCTTTTTTTAGGGTTAGTAGAACATTTATAATTCATCTCAATACAATTAAAGATATTATTGCTTATTCAAACAGTAGACTTAGATTGGTATTGCAATCTTTTACTACTATGGAAATTATTGTTAGTAGAGAACGTGTAAAAGAGTTTAAAAGTTGGATAGATAGATAATAGTATTAAATATTTAATAATTTGATTCTTTTTATATTTTTCATATATCTTAGCTTTATAAATACGATGCAGCAAGTTTTATCGTTTAAATAGTTACTTCTAATAAATAAATAATGAAAACATATATATATAACTCTCTAGTTTTACTCTTATTATTATCAATATTTAGTTGTTCAGATAGTGAAAAATTTGATATTGAAAAAGGAAAAGTTGGTCACCTTACTACTAAAACAACCATTAAAGAACTTTCTAAAATTTTTAAAAATGATTCTATTGTTTCTAATCTAAGTGAAGGGGCTTTAGGAGATAATTATTTTCAAGATGATGACGAATATCTAATTTATAATAAACTAGGAAAGCACTTATTAACCATTGTTCCTAAAGAGCAGTTAGATACTACTTCTACCATTAAGAGTATACAAGTTTTTGACGATAGGTTTAAAACAAATACAGGTTTAACTATTAGAACTACTTTTTCAGATATAAGAGCAAATAATAATATTAATAAAATAGAATCATCTTTCTCTTCAGCTACTTTATTCATCGATGAATTAAACGTAACCATCGCAATAGACAAACAAGAATTAGGTTTAAAAGCATTTAGTAATCAGAAAGTAACTTTAGAACAAATTCCAGATATTGCTAAGATGAAATCATTCATTGTTTGGTTTAATTAGTATGTCTAAAAAATTTACCATACAAAAATCGCCTTTTATTGTTCCAACAACCGATGGTAAGCTTATAGAGGAGCATTTTGGTATTACCACTGATGTAAATTCTCCAATTAGTATTGCACATATGATAGCTCCAGCTGGTTGGAGTGAGCCTTTTCAAACTCCAGAATTTGAGGAATACACTTATATTATTAAAGGAAAAAAACAATTTATTATAGAAGGTGAAACAATAATATTAGAAGCAGGACAGTCTATTAAAATTGAAAAAAATACAAGAATTCAATATTCTAACCCTTTTAAAAATGACTGCGAATATTTAGCAGTTTGCCTGCCAGCATTTTCTATAGACCAAGTTCACAGAGAAAAAGATTAATTTTTTTTTCTAATGAGGTAAAAAGGAAAGTATATCAACAAGAAAAAAGGAATAATTATTATTTCTACCACAAATATATATTGAGGCCAATCTCCAAAAACATCTAATAATGTAGTAGCATCAGGTTTTCTATTGGTGTAAAAATAGTTGGACCCTAACATATAATTTATTATAAACATGATGACCATATATAATTGCATACCTACAAATGATTTAAATACACTTTTTAGTGTAGGCCTCATTTTATAGACGATGGTTGCATATAACATAAATATAACCAATCCAGCGTGCACAAACCAGTATCTAAAATAAATAAAGTTTAAGTAATTGTATTCTGAGGGAGTAATTAAAGACTGAAGTGTTCCTGCCAAAATTAAAAATAAGAAAACCTCATAAAGCACGTATTTTCTAGTATAAGATAGTAAAGGTAATATTAACGCTAAAAAGCTACATAAATGAAGTGGTAAGTCTTCTTGGTAATCAAAATCTGGTTTATAAGCATTTAATATAGAACCAAAAACTACAATGAAGCAAATTGAAAAAGCAAGAAAATTCCCTGTGATAATTTGAATTTTTTTAGGCTGTTTATTTGCCCAAAATAGCAGCAAGCTACCTATTGAAATTGCAATTAATACAATCCAAAAATGCTGTCCAGAAAAAGGAATAAAATCTGTATTTTCACCTAGAAAAAAATCATTCAATTGTAAGATATTTTCTACAAGATATCATTTTTTTTTAATTTCTGCTTTTAGCGGCCAGTAAAGTATTTTTTAAAAGCATTGCAATTGTCATAGGGCCAACACCACCAGGAACAGGTGTAATAAATTCAGATTTTTTTGAAACTTCATTAAAAGCGACATCACCAAGTAGACGATAACCACTTTTTTTAGAGGCATCTTCAACTCTAGTAATACCAACATCTATTACTGTAACATTGTCTTTTACCATGTCTGCGGTTAAAAACTCCGGTATTCCCAGAGCAGCTATAACTATATCTGCTTGTAAGGTAATTTCTTTTAAATTTTTAGTTCTGCTATGAGTAATAGTTACTGTAGCGTTTCCAACGGTTCTTTTTTGAGAGAGTAAAATACTCATTGGGCTACCAACTATGTGACTTCGTCCAATAACAACTACGTGTTTTCCAGAAGTTTCAACCTTATATCTATCTAGCAATTCAAGAATTCCATATGGAGTGGCAGAAATGAAAGTTGGAAGGTTTAAAGCCATTTTACCAACATTTGTAGGATGAAAACCATCAACATCTTTATCTGGATTTACAGCCATCAGTATTTTTTGTTCGTCTATATGTTTTGGCAAGGGTAGTTGAACAATAAACCCATCTATATCATCATCATTATTCAACTCATCAATTTTTGATAACAACGATGCTTCTGAAGTATCTTTTGATAGTTCTACTAGGGTTGATGAAAAACCAACACGGTTACAGGCCTTTACTTTGGCACCTACATAGGTTTTACTAGCACCATCATTGCCAACAATAACAGCAGCTAAGTGAGGAGTTTTTTTTCCTTCTTTTTTTAGTTGTAATACTTCTAATGTAATTTCATCTTTAATATCTGATGAAGTTTTCTTCCCGTCTAGTAAAATCATTTGTTTAGTTTTCAGTTATTACTGCATTCCTTTCATCATTTGCATCATTTTTTTTCCACCGCCTCCTTGCATCATTTTCATCATTTTACTCATTTGATTGAATTGTTTCATCAATTGATTTACTTCTTGAACAGAAGTACCTGAACCTTTGGCTATTCTCTTCTTCCTACTAGCATTAATTGAAGTTGGTGTAGTTCTTTCTAATGGAGTCATAGAATGAATAATAGCTTCAATTCCTTTAAAAGCGTCATCATCTATATTTACATCTTTCATTGCCTTACCAGCTCCAGGAATCATTCCAACCAGGTCCTTCATGCTTCCCATTTTCTTAATTTGTTGAATTTGAGATAAAAAATCATCAAAACCAAACTGGTCTTTAGCGATCTTTTTTTGAAGTTTCCTAGCTTCATCTTCATCATATTGTTCTTGAGCTCTTTCTACAAGAGAAATAACATCTCCCATTCCCAAAATACGATCTGCCATTCTATCTGGATAGAATACATCTATGGCATCCGTTTTTTCACCAGTTCCAATAAACTTTATAGGTTTATCTACTACAGATTTTATAGATAAAGCAGCTCCACCTCGAGTGTCACCATCTAACTTAGTTAGTATTACACCATCAAAATTTAAAATATCATTAAAAGCTTTTGCTGTATTTACAGCATCTTGCCCAGTCATAGAGTCTACAACAAATAATGTTTCTTGAGGGCTTACAGCTTTATGAATATTAGAAATTTCTGCCATCATGGCTTCATCTACTGCCAAACGACCTGCAGTATCAATAATTACAACGTTTTTACCAGTTGCTTTAGCATGTTTAACAGCATTGATAGAAATTTCAACGGGATTTTTATTTTCAACTTCTGCATAAACTTCAACTCCTATTTGTTCTCCAACAACTTGCAATTGATTTATTGCCGCTGGTCTGTATACATCACAACCAACTAATAGTACTTCTTTAGCTTTTTTAGTTTTTAAGAAATTTGCTAGTTTACCAGAAAAAGTAGTTTTACCAGAACCTTGTAAACCAGACATTAAAATTACCGTTGGGTTTCCTGCTAAGTTAATACCAACAACATCACCTCCCATTAAATCTGTTAACTCGTCTTTTACTAATTTAACCATTAGTTGACCTGGATTCAATGTAGTTAAGACATCTTGTCCTATGGCTTTTTCTTGAACTCTTTTGGTAAACTCTTTGGCAATTTTAAAGTTAACATCGGCATCTAATAGTGCTCTTCGTACTTCTTTTAAAGTTTCTGCTACATTGACCTCTGTTATTTTACCATGCCCTTTTAAGGTATGTAAGGCTTTATCTAATTTATCACTTAAATTATTAAACATGTGTTTCTGTTCTTTTTTTGGAAGCACAAATATAAGAAACTCCTCGATTTCTGAAGGGAAATTCTCAGTGTTATTTTGGTTTACTTATCAGCGTCACAAAGAAGTTTATTAAATGAATAAAGGCAGCGAACATAAAAAGTAAAAGCGACAGGATCAACATAGTATTGGTATTGTCTATGGTCACATACTGTTCGGTAGAGGGCGCAAGCGAATGCAACCAATTCCAATGGTCTTTTGTGAAAAATAGTAACAATGCCAGTATTTGAAAGAGTATATGTAACACGGTCATCCATGTATTTGGTTTTTTATTACCCCAATAGATCGAAAAATAATTCAACCCTACGAGTCCAAAAAATAGTGCAAAAAAATAAGTGATTTTATCGTAATAGATGTTGTTTTGAACGAAAGAAATATCCATAGCAATGAATTTCTCTTGATTGAATTGTCCTAAAACGATCACAACTGGAATCAAAATAAAAAAGAAGATATGTGGTTTTTCAATTATTTTTTTCATGAATACAATTCTTTTAAAATAGTAGTATGATGCGCTGTATGATGTGAGGCCCACATGATGATCTCACGCACCGTCATTTTCCCCATGAGCGGGTGTGGAATTAATAGGGTATCCAAATCTTTATTTTTCCATGGATGCACCCGTGCTTGTAATTTTTTGTTTTCGAATTGAAGGGCAGCAAGTAACTTTTGTCTTTCTGCAATTTTTGGTATTCTTAGGTCTTTATTAAATGCCTTGGCTTTTTCTTGATGCAAAGCAAGTTTTTCGTTGTAGCTTTTAACAAGGGCATCGTAAGATCTGCTTGGTCTGTTTGATTTGCCAAATTTATATCTTAAGAGAAACTTAGGGTACCCCAATGCCTTGTTTAACAATTGTATAACATCCAATAAATGTAAGATGTGTTGACCTACTGTCCATTTCTCTTTAGGACCTTGTATCCAAGATTGATTTGATTGTTTGTTGACCCATTCAAATAGTTCTATATGCTTGTTATCGAGGATTGTTTCAATGTCTTGTTTGGTCATAATAAAGGGCAATAAATGGAGTTGAAATATACAAAACTATCGGTACAATACAATTCAATACACAGATAAAACAGTTCATGACATTTGATTTTTTAGCACTGAACTGTTCGCATACATTTGTAATATAAAAGCCCATAAATTAAACTACAAAAACAGATATGAGAGCACTATTATTTAATCAAAAAGCAAATTTTACAACATTAATACTATTTTTTTGTTTGTGCATACAAGGTACATCTGCACAAACGAGTGTAAAAACGGATAGTGATTCTTTTCTAGTAGATATAAAAACCAAAAAAGGGACAAAAAGTTTTCATCTTCAGGGTAATCAGAATGATTTCAAAATAGAATTCAAAGGAACTATTGTTGTATCAAATGATGATCGTGATGTTATTGGAATTTCGAGAGGAGGGTTTTTAGAAATTAAGAAATCGAGTTTTGGAACGAAACGACGTATCTTGATTCATAATGAATCTGGAACCTTGGTGAAACAGTATTTTGTGGGTTGGTCTGAGAGGCCATTTGATCCTGCGGGAAGAGCGTGGTTGTCTGAAATATTACCTGAAATTGTAAATTCAACAACAATTGCTGCACAAAATAGAGTAGACCGTTTGTACAAAAAAGGGGGTGCCTCTCGTGTGTTGACAGAAGTTGATGGTATGAAAAGTGATTTTGTGAGATCTGCATACATACAATTGTTATTGGAAAAGAATTTGAGTTCAAATGATTTGATTGCTAGCATTCAGTCTGCAGCAAACCTTGTCACATCTGATTATTATATTTCGGAAATATTGAAGGGCAATCAAAAAATATTTTTGAAAGATGACAGGACCATGACTGCATTTGTCAATGCAACACAAAGTATTGATTCGGATTATTATAAGTCTGGTATTGTGAAAAAAGTAATTGAAGATGCTTCGATTTCTGATAGCCAATTAGAAAGTTTTTTAGAGATTACCAAAGGAATTAGTTCTGATTATTATCTGTTCGATGTTCTAAATAATATCATTAAAAATAGGGTGTTGAATGATGTGAACATGATCAAGGTATTATATGTAGCCAAGGATATAGGTTCTGATCATTACAAAACGAAGATTCTTCAAATAGCGCTTAAGAAAGAAAACTTATCTGCAAAGGCCTATGCTCAGTTCTTATCGTTGCTAGGAGATATCAATTCAGATAACTATACATCCAAAATCTTACTTGATGTTTTTAAAAATGATGTAGACCGAATCTCTTTCGATACCATCTTAAAAATGATGGAAGAGAACATCAACTCAGATCATTATCTGACAACGATTTATTTAAAAATGGCTGAGAAAAACATCTGGTCCGAAGCACAATTAATTCAAGCAATGCAATCGGCAGGAAGTGCAATTAATTCAGATAATTATTTAACAAAAGTACTAATGTCTTTTGCAAAACAAGTCAATCGATCTTCAGAAAAAGTACAAGAAGCATACAGGAGAGTAGCTAAAAACATTACATCTGATACGTATTATGGAAGAGCGATGAAAGCGCTTGATTAGAGAAAAATGAAGACACAATCTTATGCAGATAGCACTGAATGAGATTGTGTATCTTTGACCCTAAAGAAAAAGAAACCTCAAATAACTCACTTTTTGAAAAAGCATTTTATCATCATTTTATCAAGTACGGTGCTTAGCCTCATTTTGAGTTATTACCTCGTGGTAAGTAATCAAGCAGAATTAAAAGCATATACATCTTTATTCGGTATTTTATCGGTTTCTTTGGGTGTTTTCGTAGCCTATGTCCTTTATTTTTTGGCAATGAAGCTAGATCAATTGTATCCTTGGCAAACCCAAACGAATACTCGTTTATTTATTGGGTTTGTACTTCAAGTAATAGTTACTTTTAGTATCATTTTTGGTTGTATTTATGCGTATTTAAAACTTGTTGTAAACCCTCAAATTGTTTTTATTGAATACAGAGAAACTTTTATAAAGCTATCCATTTTATTGTGCGTCGTATTGGCGGTATACTCTGTGGTCTATTTTGCATTTTATTCTTATTACTCCTATGTTACCCTACAAATTGAATCTGTAAAGCAAGAACGCAAGCAAATAGAGTTGCAATTGAAAGCATTGAAATCTCAATTAAGTCCACATTTTTTATTCAATAGTTTGAATACGGTTTCTTCATTGGCACAGGTAAGTGTTCAGAAATCAGAGTTGTTCATTAGAGAATTGGCCAATATGTATCTTTTTACAATACGTAGCTATCACGCTGTGTTAATTCCTTTAAAAGAAGAACTAGAATTTGTAACAGCCTATCAATATTTATTAGAAACAAGGTTTGACAATCAACTAAAAATAGCCGTTGACATACCTCCAGCATTGCACACTACTAAAATTCCGCCTTTGGCATTGCAAATGTTGGTGGAAAATGCGGTAAAGCACAATACAGTAAGTGTGAAAAATCCCTTGAAAATAACAGTTTATGCTGAAGATAATTATATCTGTGTAAAAAATACAATAACTGATGAGCCAGTGAATAAAGAATCCTTCCACATTGGATTAGAGAATATTAGTACCCGCTATTTATTGCTAGCAAACAAAGAAATTATGAGTAGTAAGGGAGCGGTGTTTTTAGTTAAAATTCCTATCATTCTATGAATACATTTTTCATACATACCGCTGTTTTTCGTTTTCTGAGTCCGTTTTTTAGTGGAATAGTTGCTTATTCTTTGCTGTTGATGATTAATAATAGGCTGGGAGAATTGCAAGAACAATTTCTAGGTGAAGAGCTATATGTTTGTATTGGTTTGTCTTTTATTGTTCATGAGTTTTCTCGATTTTTATTGTGGTTGTTTGCATCTATGCCTCGATTTTTTGGGGCTTTAATAATGTTATTTGTTCACCTTACCATTGCGGGGTTGTTCACCGCTGTCATGCTTATTTTACTCATTACTCTGTATTATGAGCACATTTTAGGGTTTACACCTTTAAGAGAAGAGCTACAAACTTTTGTGAGTATTTATTGTAGCATTCCAGTTGCCTATATTTTCTTGGATTTAAGTCATCAATATCTACACAAAATTAACACGCAACAGCTCAACAATGAACTTCTAATTAAAGAAAATATAGAAGAAGATTTTAGACAGTTTAAAAGAGAGATCAACCCCAATCTTTTATTCGAAAGCTTTGAGGTTTTATTACTGTTAATAAAAGAGAATCAGGATTTAGTTGACGGGTTTATTGATCATTTAGCATCAATTTACAGATATATTCTAACGAGTAAAAAGAAACAGTTGGTTGCTATAAATGAAGAATTAGAAATTGTAGATGAGTTCATTCAATTGTACAATTATTTGCCTTATCGTAAGATAAATTTGAGTGTTAATAGTGATTTAGATTTTTTGATAGTACCAGGAACAATTGTCTATATTGTTGAACAAATTATAAAAACAACCATTGTTTCTAACAGAGTGAATTTAGACATTGTCATAGAAACTCGAGGAGATGCCTTTCGTATTCGATATGTGAAAGAAGAGAAAATAACAGATAGGTTCACCCTAAAAAACATTGAAGATATAGATAAGGCGTATCGTATTTATAGTTCCGGATTTATCACACTTTTTGAGGAAGACAATCAAAACATAATTACAATCCCTACATTAAATATCAAATAGTAAGAATATGAGAGTAGTACTGATAGAAGACGAACATTTAGCCGCAGATAAGCTAGAACGGTATGTACAGAAGTATGATGCTAGCATGTGCATCTCGGTGAGGTTGTCAAGCATTTCTGATGCGGTATTTTGGTTTCAAAACAATCAAGATTATGATGTTGTTTTTATGGATATTCAATTGTCGGATGGCTTGAGTTTTGCCATATTTAATCAGGTGGAAATTACCAAACCAATTATTTTTACAACCGCTTTTGATGCCTATGCAATTGATGCCTTTAAAGTGAATAGTATCGATTATATCTTAAAACCAATCAGTTTTACAGATGTTTCAAATGCGATGGAGAAGCTTAAAAAGCTACCCTCTATTTTTTCTGGAAATGACCATGTAAAAAAAGCAGTACAAGGTTTGACAGAAAGAAAAACTAAAGATCGGTTTTTAGTGCGTTTGGGAAATCATATTCATTCAATTAAAACGGATCAAATTTCATTATTCTATGCAGATGGGAGAACCGTGTATTTGATAACTAACGAAAAGAGGAAATTTATTTTAGATTATAAGTTAGAACGTTTAGTCGATGTTTTGAATCGCGCAGATTTCTTCCGAGTAAATAGAACATTCATCATCAATATTTCTGATATTAAAGATGTATTGCTGTATTCCAATAGTAGGTTGAAAATTTCTTCAGATGTTTTTAATGAAAAAGACATCATTGTAAGTAGAGAAAAGGTAGCTGCTTTTAAACAATGGTTTGAAGGCATTTGAAACGAGACAGTATGAACTATTTAATTCATGTTTCATATCAACTATACCTGTCTAAATACTTCCCAAAGTACATCAAATAGGGGGCTTTCTGTGATGACTTTGGGAATTTATATCCTTTAAAAGGTCTACGAACTTGCAGCAGTGTTTGCTGAAATATTATAAGTTGTCAATAAAATGTTTTTTACTTTTATTTTGAGAAAATTTCTCTTCATTATAAGATTTAGAGGCATTTCTTGCGATGGATAAAGTTTCCCAATTCGTATTTTGAACCATCTTACCAATCATTACAATTTGTCCGATATGATAGGAGTAGTGACAAAGTTGTCTATTAATTGCTTCAGCAATGCTGTGTCCCTCATTTCTAACGTATACAATGGTATCACTATTCTCTGGCGTAATTGTGTGCAAGTTTTCAAACAAGCAGGTCCATCCCTGCTCCCAATCAAGAATTACTTCTTCTTTGCTCGCGTAGGTATTTATAAATTCCTCGTCTCTATTTCTCCAAGATTTTTCTCCATCCTCAGTTAAAAAATTGGTCCAACGAGAGCGCATATTTCCAGAAATGTGTTTGACTAGCGTTGCTATTGAATTGCTTTCTTCATTGCAGGTGAAAAATAATTGTTCTTTTGTGAGTTGCTGAAAGGTTTTATCGCCTAAGCTTTTGTTGTATTCAAATTGTTTGATGACACTAGGTATATAACTTAAATCCATAGCACTGATTTATTTCAAATTTTTAAATGAAGTATAAAAATAAATAAATAATGTTTCACAACATTAAAAGATTGGAAATACTTCCTGCTTTCAGCCAAATATTCACCAATCTTTAACCTTTTGGTATAAATTTTAACGCCGCTCCATTGATACAGTGTCTCATTCCGGTTGTATTTCTAGGCCCGTCTTCAAACGAGTGTCCCAGATGTCCTCCACAAGTGTTGCATTTCAATTCCGTTCTCGCATATCCGATATCATAATCAATATCAAGTTCAACATTTTTTGCAATTGCTCGATCAAAACTTGGCCATCCGGAGCCAGAGTCATATTTATATCTAGATTCATATAAGGGCGTCTCGCAGGCGGCACAGACGTAAGTACCCTTAGCTTTGTTGTGATTAAATGGATGTGTAAAAGCTCTTTCAGTTGCAGACTCTCTCAATACTTTATATTGCATTTTGGTCAATAGATTTTTCCATTGAGCATCTGTCTTTTCAATTTTGTATGTTTTCACCACTTGTTTTTTCTTTTGAGCATTGGTCATACAGCTGCACATCATGGTAACTAAAAATAGGAAGGCAATTCTCGTCATATTTGAATATTTCAATCTTTGTCGATAACTTAAGCGTAAACTTACAACAGTGCTGCTCATTTCTCCTCTTGATGAAGTAAGAATCACTATTTTTGCATCATTGTAAACAGGAGCGGATTAAACGAATTGTTGTTTTAGTAGATTCTTTTTTACATTTTAAAATAAGTACCATGAAAAAAAAGATTTTTTTAGTTGCTCTTGTATTTCTATGCATTGAATGTAGCACAGTGCCAATTACAGGAAGAAAGAGATTGAACTTTGTGAACGATTCTCAAATATTACCCACTAGTTTTGCTCAATACAAAGGGTTTCTAGAAAAGAATGAGAAATCATCAGATAAATTTGCGACTGCTAAAGTGAAAACTATTGGGAAAAATATTTCAAATGCAGTAGATCGTTTTATGCGAGCTAATGGAATGACAGCAGAGGCAGATGCATATCGGTGGGAGTTTAATTTAATTGAAGATGCGACTGTGAATGCATGGTGCATGCCTGGAGGTAAAGTTGTTTTTTATACAGGAATTATGCCTATTTGTAAGAATGATGATGGTATCGCAGCTGTTATGGGGCATGAGGTTGCGCACGCTTTTGCAAAACATGGACAAGAGCGGATGTCTTCTGCCCAAATTCAGCAAGGATTGGGAACTCTTGTGGGAATGGGAACCGAAGACAATAAAAATTCGAAATATTTTAATTTAGCGTATGGCATTGGTTCTCAAGTAGGAATGCTAGCGTTTAGCAGAGAACATGAGCGGGAAGCAGATACCTTAGGGCTTGTTTTTATGATCATGGCAGGCTATCGGGGAGAAGAGGCTGCAGAGGTTTGGGTGAGAATGAGTCAAAGAGCAACTAGTTCTTCGCAGCCAGGCTTTTTAAGTACACACCCTTCTAATGAGTCTAGAATCCAAAACCTGAAAACTTTTTTGCCGGAAGCAAAACGTTTAGCAAAAAAGTATAATGCTGCTCCAATTACAAGATAAAAGTCTATCTTGTCGAATCTAAACAATTAACTAAATTTTAGATTCATGTTAAAAATTGGAGACAAAAAACTGATCAATGCTTGGGCATTTTATGATTGGGCAAATTCAGTATACTCTTTGGTCATAAGCACTGCGGTATTTCCATTGTATTATAGCGCTGTTACAGACGGCAAAACCGTATACTTTCTAGGAATGGAATGGGAGCATCCGGATACGCTATACAGTTATGCGCTGTCATTTTCTTTTTTAGTAGTAGCTTTTATGTCACCTATTTTATCGGGGATTGCAGATTATACAGGCAGTAAGAAAAAGTTTATGAAATTTTTCTGTGCACTTGGTTCGTTTTCGGTGATGAGTCTGTACTTTTTTGAAGGTATTGATACCGTTTGGATTGGTATTGTTTTTACCATTTTTGCAAGTATAGGTTTTTGGGCAAGTATTGTGTTTTACAATGCCTATTTACCAGAAGTAGCCCATCCTGAGCAACAGGATAGTGCCAGTGCAAAAGGATTTATTTATGGATATATTGGCTCCGTTATTTTGTTAATCATCAATCTTATTTTGATACAAATGCCCGAAACATTTGGCATTACTTCAGCCATGGCTTCTCGTATTTCTTTTGTGATGGTTGGTCTCTGGTGGTTGGGATTTGCACAAGTATCTTTTAGAAAGTTACCAGATGATATCTACAATCGTAAACCAGAAAAAGATTATATCTGGAAAGGATTTAAGGAACTAAAAATAGTATGGAATGAGGTAAAGAACATGCAAAATTTGAAGCGCTTTTTGATTTCCTTTTTTTTACTCAGTATCGGTGTTCAAACCATCATTTTGATGGCAGCTATATTTGGATCTAGTGAATTAGGCTTGCCTGCCATGGATTTAATACTAACCATTTTATTGGTGCAAATTGTTGCTATTGTTGGTGCTGCACTATTTTCAAAGATTTCAAATAGATACGGGAACATAACGGCATTGAAAATTACCATTTCTGTATGGATGTTGGTTTGTTTTACTGCTTTTATGCTCGATAAAAATCAAGAGAATGTTGCGATGTCTTTTTATGGATTAGGGGCGTTACTCGGACTTGTTCAAGGAGCAATACAGTCACTAACGAGATCTACCTACTCGAAATTATTACCTGAAACTCATGATCATGCTACCTATTTTAGCTTTTATGATGTCACAGAAAAAATTGCTATTGTATTGGGTACGTTTGTTTATGGGTTGTTATTTGCAATGACAGACTCGATGCAATGGAGCGTGTTGTGTTTGGCAATCTTCTTTTTAGCGTCTTTTATTGTTCTTAATACCATTAAGAAAACTGCATATGTAAGATAAACCTGCAAGCGGTTTAGCGCTCTAAAAAAAGCGCTGTACAAGCACGATGTAGTATCGGTTTGCACAGCGCTTTTTAGGCTTTAAAAAATGACTGAATACTTATTCTACAACAAGTGCAAAAGTTACTTCGATATCAGTTGATCCACCTGCATTTGTCATGTCTCCTTGAGCCACGCCACTTGCTGTTTTGTTCGGCTGGTGTTTTAATACAAATGTTGCATTTCCAGTACCTGCGTCACCTGTATTCATTGTAAATTTAACGCCAATTGGGTTTCCATCATCATCTGCATCAGCATAGGTTACAGAAGCGATGTTATTGGTGAATGAGAAAAAGAATTGGTGCTCATCGTCTTCTTCTAAAATCTCTTCTGTTACATCCTCTGCAGGACTTTCAGTTTCATTTAAAAGCAAAAATGTTCCGTCATAAGAGGTATTTGCTTGTAAATTTCCAGAAACAGTAAGCACAGGTTCATTGGGTCCTTCTCCATCTAAATCTCTACTTGTTAATGTAATTGTTGCTCCTGAATCTGGGACTAATGTAGCTTCAAGTGTTGTGATTACTTCCTCTTCGTTTACTGGTTCTGGGTCGTCACTTTTTGAACAAGCAACTACAAAATTGAATGCAAGTGCTAATAGTAATAGGTTTTTAATTGTTTTCATGTTATTTAATTTAAGGTTCATAATGTAATTTGAGTTTAATAATTTAATTTGTGTTTGATAATTTAATGTATAGTTAATAATTTAATTTAATTTGTAGTCCAATATTTCTTCCTAAATCATCTGTAAAGTAACGCTGTCTGTTCAGGTATTCTCTATAGGTTGTGTTGAATAGATTTGAAATTGTTAGTCCAATATTTAGCGTGGTTCTTTTCGACATATCAAATGTCATATCTGATGTGAAATTAACGAGATGATAACTGCCCGGAGTCTCGCTTATATCTACTAAAACATAAGAGTCAGTCGTGGGTATATACGCTTCAAAATTGTTGTTCGGAAAGTTCTGTTGTTTAAAGACAAATTCACTTTCTAATGACGCATTGAAATTATACCATTGTTTGTTGTTATAGTTAATACTATTGCTTGTTTTTGGTGCGGGAATATCAATTAAAGGCCTGTTATTATCCATGTCTTGTCCAAAGAGAAGCGCTGTTTTATTATGAAATGCATATCTTGAGGTTAATTTCTTTTTCCAATCAATATCAATACCAAATAACTGCGCCGTTGTCTTTTTATATGCCCATACAGGAAAGGCACCACGTATAGTTTTTTCAGTTCCTGTTGGTTCGATGTAAATGAAATTATTGATATGATTGAAAAAGGATTCTATGATAAGGGTATTTTCTCTTGTACCTAGGGTATAGGTAAACGCAAATCTATTCGAGGTTTCTTGTTCCATTCTCAGATCTCCCAATTCAATTCTTGCGGCAGAGTGGTGCAATCCATCACTAAATAGTTCTGATACATTTGGTGCTCTGTTAGACAATCCATAATTGAACATGATGCTATTGGTTGCATTGAATGCATGATATGCCCCTGCAGATGCAGATACATTGTGATAACGAACCTCAGGATTGACCAACCATTGCGTGGCATATTCTCCAATAATAAGGTCGTTAAAATCGGTATCATAGTTTCGTTCGTTCCAACGACTTTTATAATAGTACTTTTTCGCGTTTATGTGATTGTAGTCATATCGAGCTCCAAGATTGATTGTTGTTTTATCACTTACAATAAAGTTCCCAATAGTGAATACGCCCAAATCATATTTATCGTAATCAGGAATCAATCGCTTTACCCCTGTATCCGGATTTGCAAAATTATTTTGATAAGCGGCGAGCACTCCTACTTTGAGTATTTTGGCAGGATTTGAGTCAAAATTAAAGTTGGCTTTTACGGCATGGGATAGCAATTCCAAATCAATTGCTGGTTTGTTTTTATCATCTCCTACACGAATGTCATGCTCGAGTCTTCTGTTATTTTGAAAATCGTATTGAACGTCTAATTTTCCTACATTTTGAAACCGTTTGTAAAAATCTGCTTTCAGAATCTGATGTGTTATATTTTGTTTTGGATCATTGATGGCATAACTAAAATCGTTTAAAACAATAGGCTGTCTAGAATTAATGGCATCAACTAAATCTTTTATGTTTCCTATATGAGAACTTTTTAAAATTCCAATCTCATTATTGATATAACTGTAGTACGCATTAAATCCTTTTTCGTACAGGTTGACCCCAGTTCGTATAGAAAAGGCTTTAGAATCTAGTCCAGTATTATTCAGAAAGTAATCAGGACTCTTAAAGTCACCAAATTTTTTGACAGATGCTTTACCCGCAACATACCAACCTTTTTGAGTGGTTTTAGTCAATGATGTATGCATATTAAAGCCACGACCATTGCTTTGTCCTCCCACGATCGTTTTTCCAAATACACTATCTTTTCGTATTGTTTTTCTTGGTTTCACAACAATCACACCTCCAATAGCATCTCCTGCAAATTCTAATGAATTAGAGCCTTTGATAACGGTGATACTCTCTGCTGTATTGACATCGATATTTGGAGCGTGTTCAATACCCCATTCTTGGTCTTGAAGTCGAACACCATCGGTCATTAAGATGACTCTACTGCTATGCAGACCATTAATCACAGGTTTCACAATCGTATTTCCTGTATTCATAGAAGACACTCCAGAAACCTGTTTTAAGACATCCCCGATACTTTTATTTGTAAACTGATCAATATCTTTCGATTTTAGCCGTGTCGCTTGGGTGGTTTTTGGCTTTAAGTTCGATTGTATATTGATCTCATTTAACGCTTCAACATGATGCTCTAGATAGAATTGATGTACCTTTTTTTTGAGCACATTCACTCGCACGCTCTTTGTGTCACAGGAAACATGAGATATGGAGAGTACGACATTCTCTACACACAGATTTTTAATGACAAAAAAGCCATTGCTATCGGTTGTTGCATAGCGATCTGTCTTTTTAATATGAATGGTTGCACCAATAATAGGAGAGCTGTCATGAAAGTCATTAACACGACCTTCTAGGGTATATGTGCATTTTTGAGCATTGGCAGTATACAAAAGTAAACAAGCAATGACACAAAAAAGATTTTTTTGATTCATTATGATAAATTTAATAAAGGACTAGGTATCTTTTACTTGTTATGATACGAATGGGGGCGCACGAAGACTAAAAGGCAATTGCTGATACTTGAGCGAAAAATGATAGGGCTGAGCAGCATGCATTATTTGCACATGCATCGGTACTGTTTGAAAAGTAGTGTCTGTTAAAAAGGCTACCGAAACATAACAATCGCATAAATCACATGATGCTTCTTGTGCATGAACATAGGTTGTCTCATAAGAGGCATCTGTTTGGTGTTCATGATGTTCGAATGCATGCAGAAACTGCGTTAAGCATGGAATGAGCAATATAAGAATTGCAATCAGTGCGCTATGTTGAATACGTTTTTTGATGTGATTTATTTTTTCTTTCTAATTTTCATATTTAAGGCTTCTACGCCCAATGAAAAAGCGATCGCAAAATACAAATATCCTTTCGGAATTGCACCAATATGTTGCGAAAAAATGACTGTATTCGCCAAATGAGCTCCTTCTGTGATTAGCATAAACCCAATTAGGATTAAAAAAGACAACGCCAACATTTGAATGGTTGGATATTTGTTTACGAAGCGGCCAACAGGATTCGCAAATACTAACATGATGACCATAGATATAATAACAGCAGCAATCATAATTATGAGTGCACCTTCAATGCCATTTGTCATCCCAACAGCAGTCAAAACAGAATCAAAAGAAAAAACAATATCAATTAAAACAATTTGAAGAATTACTTTAGATAAAGTGGACGCTTTCTTTTTTGACACTTGCGCTTCAGCTTTTGAACCTTCAACTTTATGGTGTATTTCACTTGTACTTTTATACAACAAGAAGATACCTCCCAAAAGAAGAATGATGCTTTGTCCAGTTATTTCTGCAGACAGCCAAGAGACATCAATGATGAACCAAGGTGCATTCATTGCTATTAAATAGGAAACACCTAGCAATAATATGATTCGAAAAATCAGGGCCAAGATCAAACCAATATTTGTTCCTTTTTTTTGTTGTTCCTTGGGCAACTTACTTGTGGCTATTGAGATAAAGATAATGTTATCTATACCCAATACAATTTCAAGAAAGGTTAAGGTGAGCAGCGCAACCCACGTATCAATCTGCGTAAATAATTCCATTAATTTTTTACTTTGTATACAGTTCCTTTTTGTTTGAATTTTGAGAAACCAATTCTCGCTATAAAACTATAAGAAGAATCTGTAACCTTGTTGATTTTTACAAATATTTGATCTTTATCTAGACTTGTTTTAGGGTTTTTCATTTTTAAGATATAGGAAAAATTATTTTTCCATTCAATGTACAAGGTGTCGACATGTTTCTCAATACGATTGATAGAGGTGCTATCAGTTGTTATCGCTACCGATTTTGTATATGCTTCTATTTGCAGACTATCAACTCTTGTAATGATTGTTTTACCATAACCATCACCAGCAGGAATTTCAAAAACCCCTGTCTTAAACTGATTGTTATTATCTACGATGCTTACCTCTTTGCAAGAAATAAAGACGGCAAGAGCAACAAGTATGTAAAGGAGTTTTTTCATTAGATTCCTGTAAAATTAGTAGGTGAAATTGCTTTTAATTCTAATTTGATTGCTTCTGAAACGTCGAGTGAATCAATAAAATTGGCAATGGAATGTTTTGTTATTTTTTCGTTTGTTCTTGTCAGTCCTTTTAACGCTTCATAAGGATTAGGGTAGGCTTCTCTTCTTAGAATAGTTTGAATAGCCTCTGCAACAACAGCCCAATTATTTTCTAAGTCTTCCTCAAATTTTTCTTTGTTTAATAACAACTTATTTAGCCCTTTTAACGCAGCTGCAAAACCGATCAATGTATGTCCGAAAGGGACACCAACATTTCTCAATACAGTACTATCCGTTAAATCACGTTGCATTCTAGAGATCGGTAGCTTTGCTGCTAAATGAGCAAACAGCGCATTTGCAATTCCTAAATTTCCTTCAGAATTTTCAAAATCTATCGGATTTACTTTATGTGGCATCGCAGAGGAACCTATTTCACCAGCTTTAATTTTTTGCTTGAAATAATCCATCGCAACATAGGTCCAGATATCTTTGTCTAAATCTAAAATGATGGTGTTGATTCTTTTCATCGCATCAAATAAAGAAGCCATGTGGTCGTAGTGCTCAATTTGTGTTGTCGGGAAAGAGTGGTGCAAACCTAATGTTGTTTCAACAAAATTTGTTCCAAAATTTTTCCAATCAATCAAAGGATAAGCAACATGATGTGCATTATAATTCCCTGTAGCTCCTCCAAACTTTGCAGCGCTCGGAATCCTCTTTAAAGCGACTAGCTGTTCATTTAATCGTGTAACAAAAACAGCGATTTCTTTTCCCAGACGCGTAGGTGACGCTGGCTGTCCGTGGGTACGTGCCAACATAGAGACATCACTCCATTCAACAGACAAATCATTGAGCTTTTCAATCAATTTATTTAATGTTGGGAGGTATACTTGGTTGAGACTATCTTTAATAGAGAGCGGAATTGCTGTATTATTGATGTCTTGAGACGTTAATCCAAAATGGATAAACTCTTTGTACTTGAGCAAATTGAGCATCTCAAATTTTTCTTTGATAAAATACTCAACTGCTTTCACATCATGATTGGTGATTTTTTCAATATTTTTAATCTTTTGAGCGTCTTCGGCTGAAAAATCTAGATATATCTTTCTGAGTTCCGAAAAGAGGTCTGTATTAAAATCTTGCAGTTGTGGCAAGGGAATCTCACAGAGTGCAATAAAATAATCAATCTCTATCTTAACACGATACTTAATCAGAGATTCCTCTGAATAAAAATCTGCTAATTTCTCTATTTTATTTCGATATCTTCCATCTATAGGAGAGATGGCATTTAATTCGTTTAAGCTCATTATTGTTGTGTTGTGTTGTTGAGTTGTCAAGCATCAAAAGTAAAAAATACACAGCTTAAAATACCATTTTTAGTGTTTTTTAACTAAAAAAGTTTTCTAGGATCTAGGACTGATAAAGTACTACGTTACTTTGAAGTTGTACATTTCTTGGAGATATCCATATTCCATCAGTATAGCTCTTTTTTGTTCTTTTAAAATCATGCTATATGTTCATGTAATTTCTCTTGTTTTTGCGAATGTTCCAGGCAATAATAGCTAAGGAAAGACGGTTATCATTAATGGTATATTCTATGAAATCTTAAAGCGATATGAATTTTTTGCTTTTCATAGTTGTACGTTATGTATATTTACACACTATAATTTTAGATGATGATCCCTGTAAATAAATATTTTTTTTTCACGTTCAGTATAACCTGTCTTGTAGCAATATCTTCAATTCAAGCCCAGCGCTATAACCAATTTGACGCTAATAAAAAGCGAACAGGTATTTGGAAGAAGTACCATCCGAATAAAAGGGTGAAATACGTTGGGACTTTTAAAGACGGTAAAGAGATCGGAACATTTAAGTTTTACAGTATGTCATTTTCTAGACATCCTGAAGCAACGAAAGTATTTCATAAAAATTCAGATTCAGTTACCGTAAATTATTTTTATAATACAGGTAAATTGAAAGGAAAAGGCATGCTATTGGGACGTGATAAAGTGGGCAAGTGGCAGTACTTTTATAAAAAAGGGACCTTGTTTTATGAAGAGATGTACCTAGCTGGCAAGCTTTCAGGAAAGTCTGTTGTGTATTATAAAGATACAGGTAAAATTGCAGAAGAATCGATATACAAAAATGGTTTACTACATGGATATTCAAAGAATTTTTCTGATGAAGGCGTTTTGCTAGAGGAGGTATTGTATGAAAATGGGAAAGCAAATGGTTTGGCAAAATACTTTGAACTGAGCGGAAGTCTGAAGGAAAAAGGACACTATAAAGACGGAATTCGTGTCGGAAAATGGGCCTTTTATATGGATGGAGAATTAGCAGACGATAAGAAGAAAAAAGAGGCTCGTAAAAATAAAATTGGTTCAAAAAACAGATAGCTTTCTCTTATGATGGAATTCATAAGTTCAATGTTTTTTTCTTAGAATTGATTTGTATCTTTGCAGTCAATTTATCAAAAATGAAAAGAGTAATTGTAGGGCTTTCCGGTGGTGTAGACAGCAGTGTAACTGCCTATTTGTTAAAAGAGCAAGGATATGAAGTGATCGGCCTTTTTATGAAGAATTGGCATGATGATTCGGTCACAATTTCTAATGAATGTCCTTGGTTGGAAGATAGCAATGATGCCATGATTGTTGCCGACAAATTGGGCATTCCTTTTCAGGTAGTAGACCTAAGCGAGCAGTACAAAGATCGTATTGTAGATTATATGTTTGATGAATACGAAAAAGGAAGAACACCGAACCCCGATGTACTTTGTAATCGCGAAATTAAATTTGATGTCTTTATGGATATCGCACTGAATTTAGGTGCTGATTATGTTGCGACAGGTCATTATTGCAGAAAGACAGAAGAAATAATTGACGGACAGCTAGTTTATAAGCTATTGGGAGGTAAAGATAGGAATAAAGATCAGTCCTATTTTCTGTGTCAGTTATCTCAACAGCAATTGTCAAAGGCTTTATTTCCAATAGGTGAACTCACCAAACCTGAGGTAAGAGACATTGCAAAAAAGGCCAATCTTATCACTGCAGATAAAAAAGATTCACAAGGTTTATGTTTTATAGGCAAAGTTCGATTGCCTGAGTTTTTACAACAAAAACTACAACCGAAAGAAGGGGTTATTGTAAACATTTCTAGAGATGCATCTCATTATGAAAGAGTGGTCCCAGATTTCTCTTCGAAAGAAGAAGAATTGGCTTTTTTCGCAAGAAAATATGCATATGCAAAAGAGGATGGAGCTATTGTTGGCAAACATCAAGGGGCTCATTACTTTACAAAAGGTCAGCGAAAAGGTTTAAACGTAGGGGGTACAAAAGAGGCCTTGTATGTTATCGAAACCGACGTGAATGAAAATGTGATATATACTGGCGAAGGGAAGCAACATCCCGGATTGTATAGAAATGTATTGTTTGTAAGTAACCAAGAGTTGCATTGGATTCGGGAAGATCTGGCTTTAGATCTAGGCCAAACTTTAGAAGTAACCGCGAGAATTCGTTACAGACAAACATTGGAGAAGGCTACTTTATACAAGACAGGAGATGGTTTATATGTCGCATTTGAAGCTCAGCAATCTGCTATTACTGAAGGACAGTTTGTTGCATGGTATTCAGGTGACGAGCTCTTAGGTTCAGGAGTGATCTCGTAAATTTTAACGAAAATATTTAAAAAAGTTGTACTTTCGATTCATGAATTTACTCATGAAAAAAATCGTATTTCTATGCACTTTTTTTAGTGTATGTCATCTTTTTTCTCAGGAAGATGCATGGGTGTTTCTCAAAGATAAGCCAAATTACGCTGTGTATTTGGAATCCCCGTTATCCATATTGTCTCAGCGAGCATTAAACAGAAGAGCGCGCCAAAACATTCCATTAGATGTTAAAGATGTGCCCGTCAATGCTTCGTATTGTGCTCAACTACAAAACGCAACTGGAATTACGGTGTTGGCAACATCGAAATGGTTAAACGCAATTCACATTCAAGGTGCTCAGACAGCTATAAATGAATTAGTAGCAACATATTCATTTATAGATGAGATAGAATATGCGAACAAAGCGTTGAATGCTAAACGAAAACGAATCAAGCCGCCTACAACGAAACATCATACTGATAAGTTTGCGAATCAAGTAAGTGAATTGAATTATGGAAGTGCAGAAACACAAATAACCATGTTAAAAGGTGATTATTTGCATGAGGAAGGATATACTGGTGAAGGAATGCAAATAGCAGTGATTGACGCTGGTTTTCCCAATGTAGATCAACTAGATGCTTTCGAACGCTTGAGGACGAATCATAAGATTTTAGGTGGATATGATTTTGTGAATAGAAGTACAGAATTTTATACGGGACACAATCATGGCACTAATGTATTATCAGCTATTGGAGGATATATAGAGGACGTGTTTGTGGGGACAGCTCCAGATGCTTCTTTCTATTTATTTATTACAGAAGATGCTGCTAAAGAAGTGCCTTTAGAAGAAAGTCTATGGGTAGAGGCAGCAGAAAGAGCAGATAGTTTAGGTGTAGATGTCATAAACACATCGTTAGGTTATACTACTTTTGACAATGCGAACTACAATTATTCCTATTCAGATATGGATGGTGAAACAACTTTTATTTCTCGTGGAGCAGCAATTGGAGCTTCTCGTGGAATGCTCCTCGTAAATTCAGCTGGTAACTCAGGAAATGACACATGGAAATATATGGGAGCTCCAGCAGATGCTGCTGCTGTTTTTTCTATTGGAGCTGTGAATGCAACAAGAGCCATTGCTCCTTTTAGTTCTTTTGGCCCCACTGCAGACAGTCGTATAAAGCCAGATGTTTTGGCCCATGGACAAAGTGTTTTTGTAATTGACCATGTTTCAGGAAATCCAAAAACTTCCAATGGAACCTCTTTTTCTTCTCCGGTAATTGCAGGTGTATTGGCATGTTTTTGGCAAGCTTTCCCGAATTTAACCAGTACTCAAATCATGCAACGAATTCGTGAATCTGCAGATAGATATGACAGTCCTGATGCACAATATGGCTATGGAATTCCAGATTTCAAAGCGGCCTACTCTGCAGTATTGCATACAGACGAAGCTTATTTGATGGAGCGCATAGCAATCTCTCCAAATCCAGTTGCAGATACTGTTGTATTCACCATGAATACGACGCATTCAAATCAGTTGAGTATTCAAATTTTTAGTACGCTTGGAAAGAAAGTGTTTGAGGAAGAAAATCTAAAAAGTAAGACCGTTGACGTTTCGCAATTACCTGGTGGAGTTTACATACTTACAATTAAAAGTGGAACATATCAAAAAACATTGAAATTAATAAAGAAATAAAATGAAATTAAAATTGTTACTCCTTGTATTCTTCATATGTACTTCAAAGGGATATGCCCAAGACAGTATTGTGAATTATTTAGATAAGGAAGGTTTGATAACCACGAAATACAAAGCGCGTGCAGTTGAAACCATTGTAAAGAAAGATTCTATATGGTTGGTTCGCTTGTATTATAGCAATGGAAAAATTCAAAGGCTAGGTCGTTATAAACATAAAGATAAGACAAAACCCATCGGAGAATTTTTTGAGTTTTATAGAAATGGACAATTAAAAAGCAGCTATTTTTATAATGAGAACAGTGAGAAATCAAAGGGCGTAAAACAATGGTTTTACAATGGCGCTCTTAGCGCTACTGGTTTTTTTAAAAATTGTAAAAAAGAAGGAGTTTGGAAATATTATCATTTGAATGGTAAGGTTGCAAGTAAACTGTACTTTAAAAATGATAGTATGGTAAAAAGCTTAATCTATGACCCTTATGGAACAAAAGTAGATGACCCATTGATTAAATGGAAAGTAGCAACTTTTAATGGCGGTATCAATAAGTTTATTAGCAAAATAAAAAAATTGCGGCCTCATTTATCTGATTATAAAATTAAAGGTAAAGTGAATGTGACTTTTATAGTTGATATTGATGGGGCAATAAAAGATGTGAGCATTGAAAATAAGTTGCCAAAAAAACTTGAACATAAAATTATAACATTTTTTGAAAAAATTAACGGATGGATTCCGGCGGTTTCCATGAATAGAAACTATCCAATGTATTACACCTGTCTCTTATACACATCTCCGAG
>OLII01000192.1_pt1 | contig 24282 bp, 15 predicted proteins | sample 1609481 | NCBI WGS metagenome assembly OLII01 (sample SAMN05416859, study PRJEB24817) | seawater metagenome | isolation source: Sea water | place: Canada:Atlantic | collected 2013-11 | reverse complement strand
CACCGAGATCTACACAGAGTAGACGTCGGCAGCGTCAGATGTGTATAAGAGACAGTCCTTTAATCGATAATATATCGATTTTACAACATAAATTTGTTAAATACAGAGTTCCGTTAAACCATCTAGCTCTTTTATTGTCTTATATTTAAACAAACTAATTAAGTGGTTGAAGAGAAACAATTAATATCAGCATTACAATCAGTTGAACTGAAAGAAAGTGGCTTTAGAGTTCTTGTATCCCAATATAAAGAAAGGTTGTATTGGCATATCCGAAAAATTGTAATAGATCATGACGATGCAGATGATGTTTTACAAAATACATTTATTAAGATATTTAAAAGTATAGATCGATTTAAAGGAGATAGTAAATTATTTACTTGGATGTATCGAATAGCAACTAATGAAGCGATTACTTTTATTAACAAAAAAGCAAAACAAAATAATATAACCTTTGAGGATGTGAAGAATCAATTGATTTCTAGATTGGAAAGCGACGTCTATTTTGAAGGAGATGAAATTCAATTACAATTACAGAAAGCAATTGCTTCCCTACCCCAAAAACAGCAATTAGTTTTTAATATGAAATATTTTGAAAATCATACTTATGAAAATCTTTCAGAAATTTTAGATACATCAGTTGGTGGTTTAAAGAGTAATTATCATTTAGCAGTAAAAAAAATTAAAGCTTACCTTAAAGCAAATGAAACCATTTAAAACAATTATGGTCAAAGAAACAAATGAAAGATAAAAAACAGAACAGCGGATTTAATACTCCGAAAAAATATTTCGAGGATTTTGAAGATCGATTATTCCATAAGCTAAGGGAAAATTTAATTCTAAAAGAATCTGGCTTCACTACTCCTAAAGAATATTTTGATCAATTGGATTCGAGCATTTTGAAAAATACCGATACCACTGTTCATCCAAGCAAGGTAATTCAACTGTTTTCAAAAAGAACCCTAGCCTATGCCATTACAATTGCAGCATGTGCTACACTAATAGTTTCAATTACAAATAGGAATGGATTTGTAAATACCATAGGTAATATTGAGCTTACTAGTATCGAAAGTTATATTGAAGAAGGAAATTTAGATATGGATTCTTACGATATAGTTTCTTTACTTAGAAATGAAGAATTAATAAATATTATTTCTGAAAAGGAATACATATCAGAAAGTGTTATAGAAGATTACCTAATAGAACAAATAGAAGACACATCTATTTTAATAGAATAAAAACACATCAAAATGAAAAAAATAGCAATACTAGTATTACTTATAAGCTCGGGATTATTTGCACAAAGACCAAATGGACAAAAACCAAACCATGAGAAAATCAAAGCATTAAAAACAGCTCATATTACCGATCAATTGGACTTAACATCCTCTGAAGCTGAGAAATTCTGGCCAGTATTTAATGAGTATGACAAAAAGATAATGGCTCTTAGAAAAAAGGATAGAATTGAATTTAAAGGAAAACTACGAAATGACGGTATTGATGCTTTAACCGATGAAGAAGCGAATATTTTAATTGACAAAATACTTGTGATGAAAACTTCAGAATTGGAATACAGAAAAGAGCTAGTAGTCAATTTAAAAGATGTATTACCTCCTCAAAAAATAATAAAACTTTATAAAGCCGAAGAGAGTTTTAAAAGAATGTTATTAGATCGTTTAAAAGAACGAAGAGAAAAAAAAGATTAGTTTAGTTTAGATTTATTTTTAATAGGAGCTCTTTAATTAGTACTCCTTTTTTTATTCCTTAAAAATCAATCTAGAAATTTTATTCCTACCAGATGCAAATGCTAGGGTATCATTAACAAACTCTATTGCATAAAACCCTTCATCTGAAAGTTGTATCCAAGAGTCACCTGCATCATTACTATAAGATATCCCTGGAGATCCAACGGCAACAATTCCATTACCTTCACTTCCAGGTGCAAAACGAACTGAAGATCTATAACCTGGCTCTTTTCCATTACTTACTAAATTCCAAGTTTTTCCTCCGTCATGAGTAATTGCTTTATTTCCTTCATTAAATTTTTGGTTTTCCCAATCCCCACCAAAAATAACTCCTGTGTTTTCATCTAAAAAATCTACACTATAGATTCCAGTCATTGCTTTACCTTGAACTATTGGAGTTTCATAAACTTCCCAAGTTTTGCCTCTATCTTCTGAATGAAATACTCTCGCTTTCTTTCCTCCGGTAACAATCCAAGCATGGTTTTTATACAAAGCAATATTAGAATTACTAGCTGCAAATGCTGCCTCTCCTTTTTCTATAGCTGGAAGTATATCACAGGAAAGCTTTTCCCAATTATTTCCACCATCTCTAGTAATCAAAATAGAAAGACATTCACTAGTTGGATCTCCCATTGCAATTCCTTCGGTATCGTCCCAAAAAGATATTGCATCATAAAAAACCTTTTCTCCTTTTTCTACATAAACTTCTTCAATATTGGTAGCCTCATTTTCACTAAAACCAATTTTATATAATACTCCAGGACTCTCAATACTCAAAACAAAAACAGATTCTTTTGTAGATGCTATTGCTCTAAAATTAAGTAAGGAATCTTCATATTTAATGGAAGCTAATTTGGGTGTCCCATTATCTATTAAACCAACCTTACCATTATTAGCTGCAAACCAAACTCTTGTTTCATCTATTGGTGCAATTGCTCTTATACTTAGACTATCTGTAAACACCCTTTCAATACTAACCGAAGTGAAGTTTTTGGCAGGATTGGTAGTACATGAAACTATAATAATAGAACATAAGAAAATGAGCAGATAACGCATAGATTATTTTTTTTCAAAAGTAAACAAATCGATAGACCATATTATAATATCTTTGCAAACAATTTTATAACTATGAAACTTCATCGAAATCTAGTATTTGCAACTATAGATTCTCTTCAACTTATTTTTAACGAACAGAAACAAGCGGATAAAGTATTAAGAAACACTCTAAAAAGAGATAAACGCTGGGGATCTAGAGACCGGGGATTTATTGCTGAAACTACCTATGATATTGTACGATGGAAACGTCTTTATTCTAAAATTGCGGAAGTAAAAGAACCTTTCGATAGAACCAATTTATTTCGCCTTTTTACAGTTTGGGCAACACTAAAAGGAATTCAAATTCCAGATTGGCCTCAATTTGAGAATACTCCTACCCGTAAAATAAAAGGTCGTTTTGATGAATTATCAAAAATTAGAAAATACAAAGAGTCTATTCCAGATTGGATGGATGAATTAGGAGTTAAAGAGCTAGGAAAAAATTGGGATAAAGAAATTCATTCTTTAAATCAAGTTGCCGATGTAGTTTTAAGAGTAAACACTTTAAAAACTACCAAAGAAAAACTTCAAAATACATTACAAGATTTAGAGATTGAAACAGAAATCTTAAAAGGGTATCCTCAAGCTTTAAAATTAAAGGAACGTAAAAATGTATTTGTAACCGACGCATTTAAAAAGGGTTGGTTTGAAGTTCAAGATGCATCTTCTCAAAAAGTCGCAAAGTTTTTAAATCCAAAACCTGGCTCTAAAGTGGTGGACACTTGTGCTGGTGCAGGAGGGAAAAGTTTGCATTTAGCTGCATTGATGGAAAATAAAGGTCAGGTGATTGCATTAGACATTTATGATAACAAGCTAAAGGAACTTAAAAGAAGAGCGAAAAGAAACGGAGCACATAATATTGAAACCCGTGTTATTGATTCTACAAAAGTAATTAAAAAGCTAATCGGAAAAGCAGATAAAATTTTAATTGATGCACCTTGTTCTGGCTTAGGAGTTCTAAGAAGAAATCCAGATGCGAAATGGAAATTACAACCTGAATTTTTAGATAATATAAGAGAAACCCAAAAAGAGATTATAGATTCCTACTCAAGAATGGTAAAACCTGGAGGGCAAATGGTCTATGCTACTTGTTCTATTTTACCTTCAGAAAATGAAAATCAAGTTAAAGCATTTTTAAAACGGGATGAGGGGAAAGATTTTAAATTTATTAAGGATGAAAAAGTACTTCCAAGTAAATCAGGTTTTGATGGGTTTTATATGGCTTTACTTCAAAAGAATAGTTAATTCATCATAAAATCTATCAAGCAGTAAAATATCAGTATATTAAAAAAGCGCCCATTAGGGCGCTTTTTTTGTTATAAGAATAGTAAATAATTACTTCACTATAACTCTTTCAGTTTTATAAGAAGATCCTTTTTGACTTCCAACTTTTATAATATAAACTCCTGTTTCAGCATTAGATAAATTAAGTTCCATTCTGTAAGAATCCCCTATTTTATTTACGTTTTTAAATCCTAATTGCTGTCCTAATAAATTATATACTGCTACATACACTTCTCCATCATAATTAGATTGCAATGAAATTGAAAAGTTTTTATTATCTGTAGAATATACAATTAAATCTGAATTATTGAATTCTAAATCATTAACTCCTAATTCACCCATATTAGCTGAATAGTCTTCAGTTTCTCCATATTGAGTTTCCTCACAAGCATCATCTGGTACTGGAGCTTGCCAGTTAGATTTTACACGCATTCTGTGTTGTATACCAGTTGTTTCACCTGCAGGAATTGTTAAATCAACAGTTTCTGTATATGATCCAGCCGCTTGTCCAGGGGCAATTACAAAATTAGGAACTACAATTTCATCATTAGTGAAATTTGAATCATCGTTAAAATCAATCCAAACTTTTACATTTTGATCTCCATATCCAGTAGTAACTGTAAAGTCATAAGTAGAACCAGGTGCTAATGTTGCAGCCTCATCTGTAAAATCTGCATATCCTTCACAACCTGAATCATTATCAATTTCTTCAACAGTAACATTTGTAAATCCGTCTCCAAAACTACAATCTCCTAATGGTTGACAAAGTAGATTTTCAATCTCAACTGTTATCGAATCATTTGAAGCTTCTTCATCTCCTGATAATAATGTTGTAACTACTAATTCGTAAGATCCCAATACTGAAAAATCTGCCTGTTGTGTAAAACTAAAAGAAACCTCTTCTTCTGTATCTATTGGACCAGCAAATGTTTCAACAACTGGTGTACCATCGTTTACAACATATTGAATATCAAAATTTGATTGAATAGCAGCACCAAAGTTTTTTAAGGTAACTGAAATTGTCTCATTACCTAATCCATTACTACTTACTGGAGCAGTAACTTCTAAAGGACCAACATCATTTGTTGCTAAATGCGTTACTTCTTTTGTAAATGCATCATTCCCTTCAAATTCATCTCCTGATAAATCTGTACTTACTTCAATAGAATATGTTTGTCCGGAATTTGATAAATCTACTGTCTGTGTAAATGAATATAATGATGTTTCATTAGCAGCAACACTTCCTCCAAAAGTTTCAGAAGCTACTAAATTACCATCCACTCTTAATTCTAAAGGTATATTAGATTGTGTTGCAGATCCAAAATTACGGATGCTAACCTCTACTGTTTCAGTAGTAGTTAAAATTCCATTGTTTGGTTCTGTTATATTATTTATTCCTACATCTGCAGTAAAGCCACCACTTAATGAAAAAGAAGCAACTTGAGATCTCCATTGGTTTGTAGCTGGGAAATATTCAGCTGTATGCCAGAATGTAAAGTTATCCGGATCCATTGTTAAATGTGAATAATCCCCAAATCTATTGGTGGTAGTTTGAACTCCTACTCCATCAACAATAGTAGTTTCTGCAATTGTCATTTCTCCTAAAGCATCTCCGTCAAAACGACCAGTATAACGAATACCAACTGGAAGAGTTGCGCTTGCAATATTAAATCCTAATCCAATATTACCAGCAGCATCCATAGCTGCACTACCCATAAAACGACTATGCCCATCTGCTGGAGCATAGGTTCCTTCTTGGTACACATCCCAATCATTTGCGTCGTCATTTCTTAATTCTATCCATCTAACTCCTGAAGTATCATTACCGTCAATATCATCATTAAAAGTAATTACCCATGAGTTATGACCTGCAAAACTTCTGTAATTAGCAGCGAAAGAAATAACTCCACCAATCATATCAATTTTATTTCCAGTTCCTGGTTGTTCTACATCTCCAGTTCCAAAAGGCGCAAAGACAGAGTTAAAAGGATCTGTTGGAATTTCTAATGGTGCAGAGATTGTTGAATTAGATGCAGTCACAAAATCAACATCTATTTCCCATACTTTTAAGTGATCATAAGTTACTCCACTCCAACCATCATCTTGAAGGTATACAATATAACCTGGCACATCTGCAGGAGCATCTGTCCCTAATAAGTTAGCTGGTTCTGGACTATAAACAGTGTTTGTGTTTTGTACAGATCCTGGTAATGGAAATCCAATAATTTGTGGATCTGGCCCACCTGCTAATATTACATCTCTTTCAATAGCATACACTTTATTTGCCCCCCCTTTATTAGCTGTCAAATAATAAGCATCTGGCCAAACACTATAATGTGGATAATCTGGAAAAGCATCCAAAGAAAATTGATACACATTATAAGCTCCAGTTGGATCGTTTGTTACAGATACCCCTATTGCTAAAGAATTAGATAAAGAACCAAATTCACTCACAAAAAAGCGATCTGCTAATTGATCATATAAAATAACTGGATCACCAGAGTTAGAACCTATTCCTAAGAAAGTACCTAAAGGTGTTGGTCCTGCTAATAGATTACCTGTTTTATCAAATATTTTAACGCTTGAGTTTACGGCATGAACATAATGATTTGGTCCAACAGCACCAGATGGATCTGGAGGAGTAAAACCTGTATTATCAAATCCAATAAAGTTTTGTTCTAAAGCATAAGAATGAACTCCTCCTACTTCTTTTTGAACATTCACATTAATGTCATTTAATGGTAATGCATCGTCATTAACTTTAGCATTATAACGAGATCTATTTGGGAAAATAGTCATCGTTTTAACCTCATCTGTATTATATACAGTGGTTGGAAAATCTCTTAATGGAATCGTAGTTCCAACAAAAGTTCCTTGAATTACTTCCACTGGGGGAAATAATTCTTGGGCGAAAATTCCACAACTAAATAATATTGCAGAAACAAGTAGTAATTTTTTAAGTTTCATAAAAGTGTTTAAGTTAAATTTATAAGTTTCAAATATATAACAGAATTAATTACAATTACCCTACTTATTAATTCAATATTTTTCTATTACTATTAAATTACTTTAGAGTAAAAAATGTAACTTCGCAGCGTATTTTTTTTCAAAATTATTATACCATGATTCACTTTTTTGGAGACCTAAAAAAAACAGTTTTTATAGTCCAAAGCAACAATTCACTTTCCAGCCCAGACATTAAAAAATTACAGTGGTTATTTGCAGAGCAAGCCAAAATTGAAGAGTCCGTTATCACAGATTTTTTTGTTGGCCCTCGTGCAGCTATGATTACTCCTTGGAGTACCAATGCTGTTGAAATTACTCAAAACATGGGGATAGAAGGGATAATTCGAATTGAAGAGTTTAAACATGTTTCTGAAAGCTTTTCAGATTTTGATCCGATGTTGTCTCAAAAATATTCAAGCTTAGGTCAAGATGTTTTTAAAATAGATGTTCAACCAGAACCTATTTTAGAAATCGATAATATTTCTGCATATAATCAATCGGAAGGTTTAGCCTTAAATGATGAAGAAGTAAGCTATTTAGAAAATCTTTCAGAAAAATTAAATCGAAAATTAACAGACAGTGAAGTCTTTGGTTTTAGCCAAGTAAATAGCGAACACTGTCGTCATAAAATATTCAATGGTACTTTTATTATTGATGGAGTAGAAAAGCCTTCTTCCCTTTTCAAATTAATTAAAGAAACCTCTAAAGAAAACCCGAATACAATTGTTTCGGCTTACAAAGACAATGTTGCTTTTGTTGAAGGACCTAATGTAGTTCAATTTGCTCCAAAAAGCCCAGACAAGCCGGATTTCTACGAAAATAAAGATTTTGATAGTGTAATCTCTTTAAAGGCGGAAACCCATAACTTTCCAACAACGGTGGAACCATTTAATGGTGCAGCTACCGGAAGTGGTGGAGAAATTAGAGATCGTCTTGCAGGTGGAATGGGATCTCTCCCATTAGCAGGTACCGCTGTTTATATGACTTCCTATTCTAGGTTGGAAGAAAACCGCCCATGGGAACAAGCGATGAACGAACGAGATTGGTTATACCAAACTCCATTAGATATATTAATAAAAGCTAGTAATGGAGCCTCAGACTTCGGAAACAAATTTGGACAACCATTAATTTGTGGTTCTGTATTAACTTTCGAACATGAAGATCAAGCGCGTAAGCTAGGTTTTGATAAAGTTATTATGCAAGCCGGTGGAATTGGTTATGGGAAGAAAGAACAAGCCATAAAAGATATTCCAAAAACAGGTGATAAAATCGTTATTCTAGGAGGAGAAAATTATAGAATTGGTATGGGTGGCGCTGCTGTTTCTTCTGCAGATACTGGAGCTTTTGCTTCAGGTATAGAATTAAATGCAGTACAACGTTCCAATCCTGAAATGCAGAAACGTGCAGCTAATGCTGTTCGTGGGATGGTAGAAAGTGAAGAAAACTTTATTGTTTCTATTCACGATCACGGTGCTGGTGGACATTTAAATTGTTTATCGGAATTGGTAGAGGACACCGGAGGGAAAATTGATTTAGATAAACTTCCAGTTGGAGATCCAACTCTATCTGATAAAGAGATTATTGGAAACGAGTCACAAGAGCGTATGGGATTAGTTATTGCAGAAGAACATATTGATTATTTACAACGTATTGCAGATAGAGAACGTTCTCCAATGTATACTGTAGGTGATGTTTCAGGTGATCATCGATTTTCTTTCCAATCCAAAACCAAAGGCAATAAGCCAATGGATTTTGCCTTGGAAGATATGTTTGGAAGTTCTCCTAAGACAATCATGACAGATACTTCTATAAAAAGAAAGTATGCTGATATTGTTTATGATACTTCAAAATTTAAAGAATATTTAAATCAAGTTTTACAATTAGAAGCTGTTGCTTGTAAAGATTGGTTAACTAATAAAGTAGACCGTTGTGTTGGTGGAAAAGTTGCTAAACAACAATGTGTTGGTCCTTTACAAATCCCTCTTAATAATTGTGGGGTTATGGCATTAGATTATAAAGGTAAAGAAGGCGTAGCAACTTCTATTGGGCACTCCCCTATTAGTGGTTTAATCGACCCAATTGCTGGAAGTAGAAATAGTATTACCGAAGCGCTAACCAATTTGGTTTGGGCGCCAATAGATCAAGGCTTAAAAAATGTTTCCTTATCTGCAAATTGGATGTGGCCTTGTAAAAACGAAGGAGAAGATGCACGTTTATATGAAGCGGTTCAAGCTATTTCAGAGTTTGCGATAGATTTGGGAATCAACGTTCCTACAGGGAAAGATTCTTTATCTATGAAGCAAAAATATCCTAATGAGGAAGTAATCTCTCCAGGAACAGTAATTATTTCAGCAGTTGGAAATTGTAATGACATTACCAAAATTGTGGAACCCGTTTTTAAGAAGAATGGAGGAAGCATTTATTATATTAATGTTTCTCAAGATGATTATAAATTAGGAGGTAGTTCATTTGCTCAAATTCTTACCAAAATTGGAAACGAAGCCCCAAATGTATTAGACGCTAGTTATGTAAAATCTGTTTTTAATACTCTTCAGGAATTAATTAAAGAAAATAAAATTAGTGCTGGTCACGATGTTGCTTCTGGTGGATTAATAACTACTTTATTAGAAATGTGTTTTGCAGACAACAAGCTTGGAGCAGATTTAGATCTTAGTAGTTTAGCGGAACAAGATTCTATTAAATTATTATTTGCAGAAAATTCTGGAATTGTTATTCAAGCTATGGATGATTCGATAGAAGAAACATTAACGGAAGCTAATATTAACTTTCACAAAATTGGAAAGGTTACCGATAATGAGGTATTAAACATTACAAATCAATCGGAAACATTTGCATTATCAGTTACCCAATTAAGAGATACTTGGTACCATACTTCATATTTATTAGACCAAAAACAAACTTCAAGTAATTTAGCTGAAGATAGATTTAACAACTATAAAAATCAAGCTTTACAGTTTACATTCCCTAGTCAATTTACAGGAAAACTTCCTCAAATTGATGCTAGTCGACCAAGACCAAAAGCGGCGATATTAAGAGAAAAAGGCAGTAATAGTGAAAGAGAAATGGCTAACGCTATGTACTTGGCAGGCTTTGATGTAAAAGATGTTCATATGACCGATTTAATATCGGGTAGAGAAACATTGGAAGATATTCAATTTATAGGAGCCGTTGGTGGTTTTAGTAATTCAGATGTTTTAGGTTCTGCAAAGGGATGGGCAGGTGCTTTTTTATATAATGAAAAAGCCAATACTGCCTTAAATAACTTCTTTAAAAGAGAAGATACATTGTCTGTTGGAATTTGTAATGGTTGCCAACTTTGGATGGAATTAGAACTCATCAATCCAGAACATGAAACTCATGGTAAATTAACCTATAACGATTCTGGCAAACATGAAAGTGCATTTACTTCAGTGAAAATTCAAGAGAATAACTCCGTGATGCTTTCAAGTTTAGAGGGAAGTACTTTAGGGGTTTGGATCTCTCATGGAGAAGGTAAATTTAATCTACCCCTAACAGAGGACAAATATAATATTGTAGCAAAATATGGATATGATTCTTATCCTTCAAATCCTAATGGATCAGATTATAACACTGCAATGCTTTGTGATAAAACAGGACGACATTTAGTGATGATGCCACATATAGAACGCTCTACTTTTCAATGGAATTGGGCTAATTATACAGACCATAGAGTCGATGAAGTATCTCCTTGGTTAGAGGCTTTTGAAAATGCTCGAAAATGGATTAATAACAACTAATATTTTAGCTTAAATATACTTCATATTTTAAGTAGGGTGTTACAACTTATAACTGTTTTATACCTAAACAACCCTTATTATTTCTATGAAAAAAATTATCCTCCTCGCATTATTAATTGTGTTTCAGATTGGTTATACTCAAAACCAACAAGAGAAACACCAGCGTGCAAAAATTAATTATCAAAACTCAAGTGATTTAACAAAACTAGGTGCTTTAGGAATTCCTGTAGAACATGGGATTCATAAACAAGGGCATTTTATAATTTCAGATTTCTCGCTTTCAGAAATAAAGAAAGCTAAAGATGCAGGTTATATTGTTGATATTTTAATTGAAGATTCAAAGGAATATTTTCTTCAACAAAATAGTTTTAACAAGGCTCCAGAAAGAAACCTAAGTTGTAATGGAGGAAATACTATAGATTATCAAACTCCAGATAATTTTGGATTAGGTTCAATGGGTGGCTATTTTACCTATCAAGAAATGTTGGATGAATTGGACCAAATGAAAGCTTTGTACCCTAATTTAATTACAACAAAATCTAATATCAGCAACTTTTTAACTGAAGGGCAACCAGACAATTCTACTTCGCCATCTATTGGTAGTAACGGAATTAAATGGGTGAAGATTAGCGATAACCCTGATAATACTTCTGAAGGAGAACCACAAATTTTATACACTGCGATTCATCATGCTAGAGAGCCAAACTCTTTATCACAACTAATTTTTTATATGTGGTATTTGCTAGAAAATTATGAAACGGATAACGAAATAAAAAGCATAGTAGATAATACGGAGTTATTTTTTGTGCCGGTTATCAATCCTGATGGTTATTTATATAATGAGAAAACAGATCCTAATGGTGGTGGATTTTGGAGGAAAAACAGAAAGAATGGAAATGGTGTAGATAATAACCGTAATTATGATTATTATATTAATGGTGATCCTAATAATGGAATTTGGGGAGGGGAAGGAGCTTCCAACAATCCAAACGATGACACCTATCATGGTACCGCACCCTTTTCTGAAGTTGAGAATCAAGCAATAAAATGGTTTTGTGAGCAGCATGACTTTATAATGGCATTTAATAATCACTCTTATGGTAATTTACTATTATATCCTTATGGTTATACCGATAATGCTCCAACCCCTGAAAACAATCTTTTTGAAGGGATATCTGAAGAATTAGTATCCCAAAATGGATTCAATAATATTCTATCTTCAGGGTTATACCCAGCAGCAGGAGATAGCGATGACTTTATGTATGGAACAGTTGGTACTCATGATAAGATTTATGCGATGACCCCTGAAATTGGCCCCTCTTTTTGGCCTCCTTCAAATCAGATAGAAGGAATTGCAAAAAGCATGATGTACTTAAATATTACTTCTGCGAAAATGGTGAATAATTATGCTTCATTAAAAGACACTTCTCCCCTATTTACTGGAGATGATGTTATTGTAGATAATACTTTCGATTTAAAACGCTTAGGAGTTTCAGGAACAGGTAATTTTACAGTTAGTATAAATCCTATTTCTGCTAATATCACCGCAGTTGGAGATCCAATTATTTTTTCAGATTTGGATATTTTAGAAGAAAGCAACGGTACTATACAATATACCTTAGCGAATGGTACTGAAGCTGGAGATCCAATTGTTTTTGAAATCATTGTAAACAACGGAAGTTATGATAATGTAACGCTTCTAAATAAAGTATTTGGAAATCTAGTTCCAATTTTCGAAGATGAAGGAGATAGTGCAACCGATAATTTTGATAATAATGGATGGGATATCACCAATGCAACTTATGTCTCTCCATCAAGTTCTATAACAGAATCTCCAAGCGGAAACTATCAAAACAATGAAAACAAAACCATTACTCTATTAAATGATATCAATTTAACAAATATAATTGGCGCTAATGTTACCTTTTATGCAAAATGGGATATAGAAAATAATTGGGATTATGTTCAATTAGAAGTTTCTACAGACGATGGTAATTCTTGGATTCCTCAATGTGGTCTTTTTACCAATGAAGGAAGTAGTAATGGAGGTCAACCAACTGGTGAACCTTTATACGATGGCACACAAAATGATTGGGTATTAGAACAAATAGATTTAAGCGATTATTTAGGCGAACAAATAACTCTACGCTTTCAATTTCAATCGGATGGAGAAGTAAGAAGTGATGGGTTTTATTTTGATGACCTAACTGTTAATGTACTTGATGACGGGAATTTAAGTACCTCAGATGTTTTAGCATCTCAATTTAGTGTGTATCCAAACCCTGTAAGTAACTTATTATACATAACCACTCCTGTAAGTAATTATAAGGTGAGTATCTATAATATTCAAGGGCAATTAATAAGTACACCTTCTACCTATTCTGGTTCACAAACTATAGATTATAGTCTATTTTCTAAAGGAGTTTATTTAATGAAGTTTACTTCAGAAAACTTTACTAAAACTTTTAAAATTGTAAAGAACTAAAATAACTGTTCACCGAATTAGAAAGAAAAGGAGAAACAATTATGTTGCTCCTTTTTTTTGTACTTTTAAATAAAAATTTTACTATGAAAAAAATAGCATTTTTACTATTGCTAAGTACCTTTATTGGATTCTCTCAAATTGTACAGGAAAAACACCAAAGAGCTAAAATAAATTTAAACAGTTCAGAAGATTTATCTAAACTTGATGCCCTAGGCATTCCTGTGGATCATGGAATTCATAAAAAAGGTCAATACTTAATTTCTGACTTCTCTATTTCAGAAATTGAAAAAGTTAAAAACGCAGGTTTTGCGGTTGAAATATTAATAGAAGACTCAAAGGAATATTTTCTAGAACAAAACAGAAACAGCAGAGCTTCACAAGAAAACTTAATTTGTAATAATTCTGTCGGTTATGTAACCCCTGATAATTTTGAATTAGGTTCTATGGGTGGGTACTTAACCTACCAAGAAATGTTGAATGAATTGGATGAAATGAAAGCTTTATATCCAAACTTGATTACTTCAAAAGAAAACATAAGCACTTTTTTAACCGAAGGAGAACCAGACAATTCTACTACTCCACCAATTGGAGGCAACGGAATTAAATGGGTAAAGATTAGTGATAACCCTGATGATTCCTCTGAAGGGGAAGCGCAAATATTATATACTGCCATTCATCATGCTCGGGAACCTACATCGCTTTCTCAATTAATTTTCTATATGTGGTATTTATTAGAGAATTATGAAACGGATAACGAAATTAGAAGTATCGTAGATAATACTGAACTATATTTTGTTCCAGTAGTAAATCCTGATGGATATTTATATAATGAAAAAACGGACCCTAATGGTGGAGGGTTTTGGAGAAAAAACAGAAAGAACGGACATGGAGTAGATAACAATCGTAATTACGATTATTATATAAATGGTGACCCTAATGATGGAATATGGGGAGGAGAAGGAACCTCATCAGATCCAGATAGTAATATTTATCATGGGGATGCTCCATTTTCAGAGGTTGAAAATCAAGCCATAAAATGGTTTTGTGAACAACATAATTTTGTAATGGCTTTTAATAATCATTCCTCTGGAAATTTATTATTATTCCCTTATGGATATACAGAAAATATGCCAACGGCAGATCATGATTTATATCTAAATATCTCAGAAGAACTTGTTTCCCAAAACAACTATACCAATCAATTAGCCGCAGCATTATACCCTGCAGCAGGAACAAGTGATGATTTTATGTATGGAACAGTGGGAACGCACGATAAGATAATTGCTTTTATTCCTGAAATTGGTTCTTCATTTTGGTTACAAACAAGTCAAATTATTCCCACTTGTAAAGATATGATGTATCTTAATATCACTTCGGCAAAAATGACTACCAATAGTGTGAATTTTAATGATTTAAGTCCTGAATTTATTGGACAACAATCCGCTATTAATTACGATTTTTCAATCAAATATTTGGGTCTATCAACTAATGATAATTTGACAATAAGTTTCAGTCCTATTTCTTCTAACATTACCTTTACAGGAGATCCTATACTACTAAATGATTTAGAAACTTTAGAGGAAGTAGATTTATCTTTTCAATATATTGTAAATTCAGGTACCATGCCTGGAGATGATATTATATATGAATTGATTATCAATAATGGAAGTTTTGAATATGCAATTCCTGTTCATAAAAAGTTTGGTGCGCATCAAACTATTTTTGAAGATTCTGGAAACAGTGTGACTGAAAATTATGAGAATAATGGATGGGATATTACTACTGCAACGTTTGTATCACCATCAAGTTCTATAACTGAATCTCCAGATGGTAATTATGAAAATAATGAAAATAAAACGATTACACTTAGTGAAGAATTAGACCTAAGTACTGCAATTTATGCAGATGTTACGTTTTATGCTAAATGGTCTATTCATATTAATTGGGATTATACACAATTTTTAGTGTCCACAGATAACGGTATTACTTGGATACCTCAATGTGGTAAATATACACAGCCTGGAAGTGATTTAGGATTTCAACCCGAAGGCGAACCTCTTTATCATGGAACTAATACCAGTTGGGTTTTTGAAGAAATCAATTTAAATGATTATTTAGGAGAATCTATTTTAATACGTTTCCAATTTGCTTCAAATGATTTTGGAACTCAGGATGGGTTTTATTTCGATGATCTAACAGTATCCATTGTTGACGAAGAAATATTAAGTACTTCTAATGTTGAAGAAATTCAATTTATAGTATATCCAAATCCTGTAAATAGTTTATTAAATATCACTACTGCGGTTACTAATTATTCGGTGAGTATTTATAATATTCAAGGGCAGCTAATTAGCTCCCTTTCCAATTATTTTGGGTCACAATCTATAGATTATAGTTCCTTTTCTAAAGGGATTTATTTAATGAATTTTACTTCAGAAAACTATACAAAAACCTTTAAAATTATAAAAGAATAAGGTTTTAAATTTTAAATAAAAATAATTTAAAGGGGCAACTAATAGTTGCTCCTTTTTTATTTCAGAATACTGAATTATTTTCCTATTTTGCACAATAGACAAAATTGCAGTTAAATGACCGATGTAAAACTCCTTTTCGATTTTCCTTATTACCAATTAGAAAATTACAATCTTGAAAAATCATTAGTATCCAAATACAATGGCGAATGGATAGCTACGTCTACTCAAGAATATATAGATAAAGCAAATGCCATAAGTAGAGGTTTAATTAGGTTAGGTGTGCAACCCAATGATAAAGTTGCTATCATTTCACTTACCAACCGAACCGAATGGAATATATGTGATATTGGTATTTTACAAACTGGAGCGCAAGATGTACCAATTTATCCTACTATTTCTGAAGAGGATTATATGTACATCCTAAATCATAGTGAAAGTGTATATTGCTTTGTTTCGTGTGAATTTGTATTAGAGAAAATAAACAAAATTAAAGATCAGGTTCCTACTCTAAAAGGAGTCTTTAGTTTTGATGAAATGGAAGGTAGTGATCACTGGTCAGAAGTTTTAAAATTAGGAGAAGACGATAGCAATCAAGATGAAGTAGAAAAAAGAAAAAGTGATGTTAACGAATTAGATTTAGCTACTATTATTTATACTTCAGGAACTACTGGAAGACCAAAAGGAGTAATGCTTTCGCATAAAAACATTGTAAGTAATGCCATAAGTAGTACCTATCGATTACCTATGGAGTTAGGGAAATCTAAATCCTTAAGCTTTCTACCTGTATGTCATATATATGAAAGGATGCTATTATATATGTATCAATATTGTGGTGCAAGTATTCATTTTGCAGAATCTTTGGAAACCATAAGTGATAATTTAAAAGAAGTGCACCCTCATGTAATGTCGGCTGTACCAAGATTATTAGAAAAAGTATATGATAAAATTTATGCAAAAGGAGCCGATTTAACTGGAATTAAAAAAGGACTGTTTTTCTGGGCGGTTGACTTGGGCTTAAAATACGAGCCTTATGGACAGAATGGTTGGTGGTATGAATTCCAGCTAAAAATTGCACGTAAACTTATATTTAGCAAATGGAAAGAAGCCTTGGGTGGAGAACTTAAAGCAATAGCTTCTGGGAGTGCTGCTTTACAACCTCGTTTAGCAAGGGTATTTAATGCCGCAGGCTTGCCAGTAATGGAAGGCTATGGTTTAACCGAAACCTCTCCTGTAGTAAGTGTAAACGATATGCGTGATTTTCATTTTAGAATTGGAACCGTTGGTAAAGCCCTAAAAAATACCGAAATAAAAATTGCTGAGGATGGTGAAATATTAATAAAAGGGCCTCAGGTGATGATGGGTTATTTTAAAGAACCAAAACTGACCAACGAAGTCCTTAAAGATGGATATTTCCATACTGGTGACATAGGTGAAGTAGATGATGAAGGCTTCCTGAAAATCACAGATAGGAAAAAAGAAATGTTTAAAACTAGTGGTGGAAAATATGTTGCACCACAGATTTTAGAAAACGCTATGAAAGAATCCTTTTTTATAGAACAAATCATGGTGGTTGGTGATGGTGAAAAAATGCCAGCAGCATTAGTGCAACTCAATATTGATTTTGTAAAAGAATGGGCAAAACGGAAAGATCTTCAATTAGGTGAAGATTTATCTGAAATCATTAAAAACGAAAGACTCATCCAAAGAGTTCAAGAAGAAATAGACCTTCAGAATGAGAAATTTGGAAAGTGGGAGAAAATAAAACGATTTGAGTTAACACCAGATATTTGGAGTATAGAATCTGGTCACTTAACCCCTACTATGAAATTAAAACGTAAAGTAATTAAGCAAAAATACATCGCGCTTTACAATAAGATTTATGAGCATAATTTTTAATTTGGTTTATTTTCATAACTATAATCCTACTATGATCTTATAACAGCATCATTTTCAGTTACATTAAATATATTTTTTCTTTTCTTTAGATTGGATATGAATTAAGGTTTTTTTCAAAATCTAACATTAATCATATTTCTTTTCTTACTTTTATGTAACATTTGTTACATAAAAAAAACAATGCCCATAAAAAGCTATTTAGCATACCCTATCGATGGCAAAAAAAATGCACTTATACTGGCATTAAATGCTTTAGACAATTGTGAAGTAATCCCTTCTGAAAATGAAGAGCTACTAGTTGTCCTAACCGATACCCTTACCATAGAAGAAGATAAAAGTTTAAAAGATACAATAGATGCTTTAGACAGTCTGAAAATGATTTCTTTAGTATCTGGATTTAATACACCAAAAACCAATTAATATGCAAAGCACTCTATCCAACAGCGTTCTTTCAAGTAGACGAAGTTTTATTAAAAAAATGGCTGCAGCTGCGGCAATGACAGCTGCCGCAACCATGTTTCCCGGAATTATTTTTGCAAGTGAACAAGAAGCAAACATTCCAAACGGAGCAAATTTAGATTGGAAAAAAGGTCCTTGCCGTTTTTGTGGTGTTGGCTGTGGAATATTAGTAGGTGTCGAAGACGGCAAAGCAGTTGCCGTTAAAGGAGATCCAAATTCTAGTGTAAACAAAGGGCTTCTTTGTGTAAAAGGATACCATCAAATTATGTGTATTGAATCTAAGGATAGGCTAACCCATGCTTTGGTAAAAAAGAATGGTGCATACGTAGAGACTCCTATCGAGGAAGCATTGGATTTAGTTGCCAGCAAAATGAAACAAACCATTGAGCAACACGGTAAAGATTCAGTAGCAATGTATACTTCTGGACAATCTACCATACCTGAAGGTTATGTAGCTTCAAAATTTATGAAAGGAGCAATAGGTACTAATAATTTAGATTGTAATGCCCGTCTTTGTATGGCAAGTGCTGTAACTGGATTTTTAACCTCCTTTGGAGCTGACGAACCTATGGGCTGTTATGAAGATATAGATCAGGCAGATTATTTTATCACATGGGGAAATAATATGGCTGAAATGCATCCTGTTTTATTTTCAAGAATGCTAGAACAAAAAAACAGAAGAGGTGCTAAGATTATAGATTTTGCAACCAGAACATCTCGTTCTAGTATGGCATCTAATAAATCTATATTGTTTGAACCACAAACGGATCTTGCAGTTGCAAATGCAATATGTTACGAGATTGTTAATAATGGTTGGGTGAACAAATCATTTGTTGAAAAACACTGTAACTTCAATAAAGGACTTACCAATATAGGATATGGCCTAGAAGATAAATTTAATTTTAAAGACGAGGCTACGAGTATTTCTTTTGAAGAATATAAAACATTTTTAGAAGATTATACTCCCGAAAAAGTTGCTGAATACTCTAGGGTGTCTGTATTAGATATTAAATATCTAGCCTCCATATATGGTGATCCAAATAAAAAAGTTGTTTCTTATTGGTGTATGGGAATGAACCAACATACCAGAGGAACATGGATGAATAACTTGGTTTATAATATTCATTTACTTACTGGAAAAATATCACAACCAGGTAACGGCCCCTTTTCTTTAACTGGGCAACCTTCTGCCTGTGGTACAGCTCGTGAAGTAGGAACTTTTACTCATAAATTACCAAAAGGAGTTGTTACCAATGAAAAAAATAGACAACTAGCAGCCAAAATTTGGAAAGTGCCTTACGAACGTATTCCTTCTAAACCCACTTATCATGCTACCGAAATGTTTAGAGCAGTTGATAGAGGGGAAATTAAATTTATATGGACACAAGTAACCAACCCTTTAGTTTCTTTACCTAAAACAGGTAGATATAGACCAGCGATGGAAAAGGACTCTTGTTTTGTTGTTGTTTCAGATGTATTTCCTACCCCTACTTCAGATGTTGCAGATGTTATATTACCAGCATCTTGGCATATTGAAAAGGGTGGATTGTATGGTAATTCAGAAAGAAGAACTCAGTATTGGGAAAAAATGGTGGAAGGTCCTGGTGAAACTACTGATGATGCATGGATGACCATTGAGGTAGCTAAACGAATGGGTTATGGTGATTTATTCCCATATTCTAAAGAAGGACACGTAGAAGAAATTTATAATGAATATCGTCAATTTCATGAAGGTGCCAAACATGGCATGGCTCCATTAGAAGTTTTAAAAGAAGAATCGGGAGCAATTTGGCCTTATGTAGATGGAAAATCTACTCAATGGCGTTTCAATGCAGAGTATGATCCTGCTTGTAGCAATGGTGAAGATTTTCATTTCTATGGAAAGCCTGATGGGAAAGCTGTTATTTGGCAGCGTCCTTATGAACCAGCTCCAGAGGTTCCAGATTCAGAATATCCATTTTGGTTAAATACCGGACGAGTTATAGAACATTGGCATACAGGCTCTATGACCCGTAGAATACCCGTATTACATAAAGCAATGCCTCATGCTTATGTCGAACTTCACCCAGAAGATGCGGAAAAATATGGATTAAGTAATGGAGATCAAGTTAAAGTAACTTCTCGTAGAGGTTCTTGTACTTTACCTGCTTCTATAAACGAGAGAGGATTGCCTACTATTGGGCAAGTTTTCGTTCCGTTTTTCGATGAGAACATGATGATTAACGATGTAACTTTAGATGCTTTTTGTCCAATATCTAAGGAACCTGATTATAAGAAATGTGCCGTTAACATAGAAAAGGTATAATTATGAAAAGATTAGGAATCATATCATTATTTGTACTTCTTTTTGTCGCTTTTATCGCCATTTGGAATTATAGTTATTATCAAGGTTTGGAAGAAGCATATATCCCAACTACTCATGATAGTTCTAATTTAATTATTCCTTCGGAAGAAGGGGTTTTTAAGAGATCAAAATATGCTTTAGATTATGCTAAAATGCCAATTGATGAAGAACATCAAAGAAGTTTATCCGACTATTATAATAATAGAGCCTTTCCAGGTGCTCCTCCTTCTGTTCCCCATCCAATTGAAAAAGATGGTTTAATTGGAGAAAACACCTGTTTAAAATGCCATGACAATGGTGGTTTTGTGCAAAAGTATGACGCTTATGCACCAGTTAGTCCACATCCAGAAATGGTGAATTGCAGACAATGTCATGTAGCACAGCTAAGTAAAGGAGATTTTAAAGAGAATTACTTTGTTAAGAAAAGTCCACCAAAAGTTGGAGATAACAATGCATTATTAGGCAGCCCTCCAATGATTCCCCATCAAATTCAGATGCGAGAAAATTGCTTGTCTTGCCATGCAGGATCTAGTGCACCAAAAGAGATACTGGTGTCTCATCCAGAACGTGTAAATTGTAGACAATGCCATGTTCCTACAAGTGTAGATGCAAATACTAATGGATTATTTATAAGAGAAAATTAATATGCGAAATACTATTAAAATAATACTTCATACATTTTTCATAGCATTGCTATTGTTTTCCTGTAAAGGTGATAAGGATAAATATCATAGTGTCTTAGAAAGAATTGAAGCAGAAAGTAAAGATTACCATGGAGATTCAATTTCTTCAGAACCTTATATCAGTGAAATTAAAAGTATTGAGATTACTGAAGGAGAGCATACTTTTTTAATTCCGGAACGTAAAAGTCAGATAAAGTCTTATAGTTGTTCCGAATGTCATACTGCATCTTTAAAAGAATTGGAAGATGGCCGCAGTGGTAAAAAAGCACATTGGGATATTAATCTAAATCATGCCAATGAAATCACGATGAATTGTGCTACTTGTCATAATGGCAATGATATGGATAATTTAAAATCATTAACCGATACACCGATTGATTTTAACTACAGTTATCAGGCTTGTAGTCAATGTCACAGCAAACAATTTAATGATTGGAAGGGAGGCGCACATGGCAAACGTATAGCCAGTTGGGCTCCACCAAGACTATCTAATACTTGTGTAAACTGTCATAATCCTCACGACCCTCATTTTGAGACGAGGTATCCAGATAGATTTAATACAGAATATGAAAACGAAAGAAAATAGAACGCCATTTTTGGTATATAAACCCTAAGCAATATGAGTAAGAATAAAAATAAATGGTTTTCTTTAAATTTAAATTCAGATACAGTTCAACAAAAAAGTTCTTGTGGATGTGGAAAGACTTCGGGGGGATGTGGATCACATACACCAGAGCCACAAGACATGACCGATGAAGCCTTTGCAGAAGCTGCAATAAATGCATCCATTGGCGAGGAAAGAGTTAAAGATGGTTTTGAGCAAGTTTTTGATGTAAAAATGGATCGGCGTACTGCTTTTAAGAAACTAACTGCTAGTTTATTAATTGGTGCTGGGGCTGTTAGTACTTCTTGTAGTGTTGTTGCTGGGGATGAATCTAAAGAAAAAGCACAGATTGAATGGGAAGAACAGTTTAAAGGGAATTACAAATTGATGTCCAATAAAGAAAAATCTGCTACAGTAGATAGATTGGTTCGTTCTTATCAACTACGTACAGGGAAAAACATTAATATGTCTTCCCAAAACGCCAAAGATGATGTACTGTTTGGTTATGCTTTTAATATCTCGAAATGCCAAGGGTATATGGACTGTGTATCTGCCTGTGTAGAAGAAAACAACCAGGATAGAGATTCGCAAATGCAATACATCCGTATTCATGAAATGAAAGACGGTGAAGGGCTTAATTTTAATGAGGCAGATGATAATTATTACCACGAGGTTCCTGCAGAGGGACACTTTTATATGGGGACTCAATGCTATCATTGTGACAATCCTCCTTGTGTAGAAGTTTGCCCGGTTCAAGCTACTTGGCGTGAAGATGATGGATTGGTAGTTATAGATTACGATTGGTGTATAGGTTGTAGATATTGTATGGCAGCTTGTCCCTATGATGGAAGAAGATTTAACTGGAGTACTCCTGAAGTTCCTGAAGAAGAAGTAAACAAAGACCAACACTATTTAGGAAATAGAATGCGTAAAAAAGGGGTAATGGAAAAATGTACTTTTTGTGTGCAACGTTCTAGGGCAGGTGAAAACCCTGCCTGTGTAGAAGCTTGCCCAACTGGAGCAAGAATTTTCGGAAACCTATTAGATCCTAAAAGCACCATACGATGGGTTCTAGAAAATAAAAAAGTATTTAGACTTAAAGAAGACTTAGGTACAGAACCTAAGTTCTGGTATTTTATGGATTAACAACAGGAATTAATTTTATTCAAAAAAAATGATTAAGGTATTTATAAGTTTAGTTAAAGACAGTTTGGACAGAATTACCCACGGTTCCAAAAAATACCATTTATGGATGGCTTTACTCACATTTATAATGTTGTTTGGAATGTATTGTTATTCCATTCAGATTCGGGAAGGATTAAGCGTTACTGGAATGACAGATAGAGTGAGTTGGGGTTTGTATATTTCTAATTTTACATTTTTGGTAGGTATTGCTGCTGCTGCAGTGATGTTGGTAATGCCAACTTATGTATTAAAGGATATCGATTTTAAACAAGCCGTTCTTATTGGTGAAGGTATTGCAGTAGCTGCTCTATGTATGTGTTTGGCTTTTGTTGTTGCAGATATGGGAGGACCAGCTGTTTTATGGCATATGATTCCAGTAATTGGAGTCTTTAATTTCCCTAATTCCATGCTTACCTGGGATGTATTGGCATTAAATGGATATTTATTTATTAATATCTCAATTCCTTTTTATATTCTTTTTAGACATTATCAAGGAAAAGAAGCTAAAAAGAATGTGTACTTGCCAGGAGCGATTATCTCTGTTTTATGGGCAGTTAGTATCCATTTAGTTACTGCATTTTTATACCAAGGATTACAAGCCAAACCATTTTGGAATAACGCTTTATTAGGACCTCGTTTTTTAGCTTCAGCTTTTGCAGCAGGACCAGCTTTAATTATATTGGTTTTAGCTTTTATAAGATCTCACACTCTATTTGTAATACCAGATAAAACAATAAAGAAAATTGCATTGGTAGTAACAATAGCTGCACAAATTAATTTAATTATGTTGGTTTCTGAGCTATTTAAAGAATTTTATGCCCCTACACATCACAGTGAAAGCGCCTATTATTTATTCTTTGGATTACATGGCAAAAATGCTTTAATGCCTTGGATATGGACAGCCATAACACTAAACGTAACTGCAACCATTATGCTAACTTTTCATAAGCTCCGAAATAATTTTAAAGTATTATACATTTCTTGTTTCATGTTGTTCATAGCAATTTGGATTGAAAAGGGATTTGGATTAATTATACCTGGATTTATTCCTGGACCATGGGGGAAAATTGCAGAGTACTCCCCTACTTGGATTGAAATTGGGGTAACCCTAGGAATTTGGGCTATGGGAGCATTAATCTTTACGATGTTGGCAAGAACAGCAATTGCTATAGAATTAGGAAAAATCCGCTATAAAAAGACTGTCTCTTATACACATCTCCGAGCCCACGAGACCGTACTAGATCTC
>OLII01000191.1_pt1 | contig 24334 bp, 22 predicted proteins | sample 1609481 | NCBI WGS metagenome assembly OLII01 (sample SAMN05416859, study PRJEB24817) | seawater metagenome | isolation source: Sea water | place: Canada:Atlantic | collected 2013-11 | reverse complement strand
GGTCTCGTGGGCTCGGAGATGTGTATAAGAGACAGGTCTTCCTCGACGTCATGCTCGTCCTCGATGTCGCCGACGATCTGCTCCAGCACGTCCTCGATGGTCACCAGGCCCGCCACGCCGCCGTATTCGTCGATGACGATGGCCATGTGGTTGTGGTTGGCGCGAAACTCGCGCAGCAGCACGTTCAGGCGCTTGGACTCGGGCACGAAGGTGGCCGGGCGCAGCAGGTCCTTGATGTTGAAGCTGTCGCCGTTCTCCTTGAGGATCAATGGCAACAGGTCCTTGGCCAGCAATACGCCAAGCACGTCGTCGTGGCTCTCGCCGACCACCGGGTAGCGCGAATGCGCGGCGTCGATCACTGCCGGCAGGAACTCGCGCGGGGTCTGCGACGCCTTGATGCTGATCATCTGCGAGCGCGGCACCATGATGTCGCGCACCTGCAGGTCGGCGACCTGGATCGCACCTTCGACGATGGTCAGGGCCTCGCTGTCGAGCAGCTTGTTCTGGTGCGCTTCGCGCAGCAGCTCGAGGAGCTCCTGGCGGTTTTTCGGCTCATGGGCAAAAGCCTGGGTCAGTTTGCCCAGCCAGGACTTTTGCCCGTTGCTCGATCGATCTTCGCTCATGGCGGTTACTCGTGATCCTTGCAGATATCAGTGTGGGGTGCGTCGTGTTCGTCGTCGGCGTACGGGTCGGGGTGACCCAGTTCGGCAAGCAACGTTCGTTCCAGTGCTTCCATTTCCTCGGCCTCATCGTCGTCGATGTGGTCGTAGCCCAGCAGGTGCAGGCAACCGTGGATGACCAGGTGGGCCCAGTGGGCTTCGAGGGCCTTGCCCTGTTCGGCGGCCTCGCGCTCCACCACCGCCACGCAGATCACCAGGTCGCCCAGCAGCGGGATGTCGAGCAGGTCGTCGGGCACATCGGCCGGGAAGGACAGCACGTTGGTGGCGTAGTCCTTGTGCCGCCAGGTGTGGTTCAGCTCGCGGCCTTCGGCTTCGTCGACCAGGCGGATGGTCAGTTCAGAATCGGCACTGCGCTGGCGCAGGGCCAGGGCGCACCATTGGCGGAACTGTTCTTCACTCGGGGCGCTTGCCTGGGTGGCCAGTTGCAGATCGAGCTCAAGCATCGTGCGGTTTGCCTTCGGTCGGGCCCGCCTGTGCATTCTCGAAGCGCTCGTAGGCTTCGACGATGCGCTGGACCAACGGGTGGCGCACGACGTCCTTGGGCTGGAAATGGGTGAAGCTGATGCCCGGCACGTCCTTGAGCACACTGATGACGTGGGCCAGGCCCGACTTGGTGCCGCGCGGCAGGTCGACCTGGGTGATGTCACCGGTGATCACGGCAGTGGAACCGAAGCCGATACGGGTGAGGAACATCTTCATCTGCTCGACGGTGGTGTTCTGGCTCTCGTCGAGGATGATGAAGCTGTTGTTCAGGGTGCGGCCGCGCATGTAGGCCAGCGGGGCGATCTCGATCACCTGGCGTTCGATCAGTTTGGCCACGTGTTCGAAGCCGAGCATCTCGTACAGGGCGTCGTACAGCGGGCGCAGGTACGGGTCGATCTTCTGGGCCAGGTCGCCGGGCAGGAAGCCGAGCTTCTCGCCGGCCTCGACTGCCGGGCGTACCAGCAGGATGCGACGCACCTGTTCACGCTCCAGCGCGTCGACCGCGCAGGCCACGGCCAGGTAGGTCTTGCCGGTACCGGCAGGGCCGATACCGAAGTTGATGTCGTTGCCGAGGATTTCCTTCACGTAGCGCTGCTGGTTGAGCCCGCGTGGGCGAATCATGCCCTTGCGCGTGCGCAGCGAAACGCTGACTTCGTTGACTGCCGGGTTCTCCAGCGCTTCAACGGCCGATTCCTGCAGGAACAGGTGGACCATTTCCGGGGATAGCTCGGTGGCCTTGGTCTCGCGGTAGAGACGGCGCAGCAGCTGCTCGGCAGAGGAGGTCAGTTTGGGTTCGCCGATCAGTTCGAACTGATTGCCGCGGTTGCGGATCTCGATGGCCAGGCGCTGTTCGATCAGGCGCAGGTGCTCGTCGAACTGCCCGCACAGGTTGGCGAAGCGATGAGCCTCGAAGGGCTCGAGGATGAAGCGATGAGGTTCTATGGGTGCGTTCAAGGTCGTTTTTAGCCGCCCTACGGCAATTTGGATGAATTCAAGGATAACCCCACCCGCGCTACGGTGAAAGCGCTGAAACGATCAAGGGTCGCCGGGCCGCTCGTCGGGCCCGGCGCAGGCCCTTATTGCACCAGCGAACCGAACAGCGAATGTGGCCGTGCATCGTCGATATGGATGTCGACGAACTGGCCGATCAGCGTGGGATTGTCGCAGCGGAAGTTGACGATACGGTTATTCTCCGTGCGCCCCTGCAACTGCCCCGGGTCGCGTCGCGAATAGTCGGTTACCAGGATGCGCTGCAGGGTGCCGACCATCTGTCGGCTGATCTCGAAGCCCTGGTGGTCCAGGCGGTGCTGCAGTGCGGCCAGACGTTCCTTCTTCAGCGCCTCGGGGGTGTCGTCTGGCAGGTCGGAGGCCGGGGTGCCCGGACGCGGGCTGTAGATGAACGAGTAGGAGAAGTCGAAGCCGACCTCGGCCACCAGCTTCATGGTGTTCTCGAAGTCTTTCTCGGTTTCGCCGGGGAAGCCGATGATGAAGTCGGAACTGATGCAGATGCCCGGTACCGCCGCCTTGAGCTTGCGCAGCTTGGACTTGTACTCCAGCACCGTGTGCCCGCGCTTCATCGCCGCCAGAACGCGGTCCGAGCCCGACTGCACCGGCAGGTGCAGGTGCTTGACCAGCTCCGGCACCTCGGCGTGTGCCTGGATCAGGCTGTCGGAGAACTCCAGCGGGTGCGAGGTGGTGTAGCGGATGCGGTCGATGCCGTCGACGGCCGCCACCACCCGGATCAGCTCGGCGAGATCGGCCACGCGACCGTCGTGGGTCTGGCCCCGGTAGCCGTTGACGTTCTGGCCCAGCAGGGTGACTTCACGCACGCCGTTCTCGGCCAGGTGGATGATCTCGGCCAGCACGTCGTCGAACGGGCGGCTGACCTCTTCGCCGCGGGTATAGGGCACCACGCAGAAGGTGCAGTACTTGCTGCAGCCTTCCATCACCGACACGTAGGCGGTGGGGCCGTCGATACGCGGTTCGGGCAGGTGGTCGAACTTCTCGATCTCGGGGAACGACACGTCGACTTGCGGCAGGCGCGTGGTGCGCGCCGCGTCGATCATCTCGGGCAGGCGGTGCAGGGTCTGCGGGCCGAACACCACGTCGACATAGGGCGCGCGCTTGCGGATCGAATCACCTTCCTGGCTGGCCACGCAACCGCCCACGGCGATCACCATGTCGGGCTTGGCGTCCTTGAGCTCGCGCCAGCGGCCGAGCTGGGAGTAGACGCGGTCCTGGGCCCGTTCGCGGATCGAGCAGGTGTTGAGCAGGATGACGTCGGCGTCTTCGGCCCGCTCGGTCACCTCCAGCGCTTGATGTTCACCCAGCAGGTCGACCATGCGCGAGCTGTCATACTCGTTCATCTGGCAGCCATGGGTTTCGATATAGAGCTTCTTGGCCATGCGTGATCATCAGGTGATTCAAAGAACCGCGCATTATAGGGCGCGTGGTCGAGGGTTCCTAGCGCTGTCGTTCGGGCGGCTATGTTATAGTTTGCGGCTTATTTCCCCCTGTGACTGTTCCAGCCCCCAATGACCAAACGCGAAGCTCCCATCTACAAAGTCATCTTTCTCAACCAGGGCCAGGTGTTCGAGATGTACGCCAAACAGATCTACCAGAGTGACCTGTGGGGTTTTCTGGAGATCGAGGAATTCGTGTTCGGCGAGCGCACTCAGGTCGTGGTCGACCCGAGCGAGGAGAAGCTCAAGGCTCAGTTCGAGGGTGTGGTGCGCAGCTTCGTGCCCATGCATTCGATCGTGCGCATCGACGAGGTCGAGCGCCTGGGCACGCCGAAGGTTAGTGAAGCCCGTGGCGTCAGCAACGTGATGCCGTTCCCGATGCCGATGCCCGAGAAGTAACGGCTGCGTTACGGAAGGGGTGCGAAGGGGGTGCGACCGTCGACGGTCTGCAGCTCCAGCAGGTACTTGCGAAAGATCTGACCGAGCACCTGGGTGGCCATCTCCAGTTCGTCGCGCTGCATTTTTGCCGACACTTCGTCGGCCATGTCCAGCGCGTCTTCGGCGCCGTTCACCGCGGCCATCTTCAGCACGATATAGGCCTGCACGTTGTTGGCGGCGACGCCTTCGCCGCGAAAGAACATGCTGCCCAGGCGATATTGCGCTTCGGCGTGGCCTTGCAGCGAGGCCTGCTCGAAATAGTTGAGTGCCTTGTTCAGGTCTTGTGGGGCGTTCTTGCCGTCGTAATAGAACTCGCCCAGCTCGTACTGCGCCTGTGCGTCGCCGGACTGCGCGGCCTGCTGGCAGCTGGCCAGGGCCTGTTGCAGTTCTTCGGCAGGCGTATTGAGGGTGCAGCGGCCTGCTGCCGGGATCAGCAACGAGTTACCGCCTGCGGTGGCCAGCAGGGGCTGAAGTAGCAACAGGCAGCCCAGTGCGAGGGCGCGGCCGGCGCGGTTCATGGTGATCGACTTACCTCTGCAAAGCTGCGGCCAATGTGTCTGGTGGCACATTATGGGATAAGCAGCGCCCACCTTACAAAGTCTTTACTCGATTTTCTGCCGAGGGAGGAAGGCGGGGAGGCTTGCGGTGGCTGTTCTGGCGTCTTTGCCGGCCTGGCCGGCGAAGCGGTTTCACAGCTTGGCGAAGGCCCGCTCGGCGGCATCCAGGGTGATCTTCAGCTCGGTCTCGCCGTGGGCGATGGAGGTGAAGCCGGCTTCGAATGCGCTCGGCGCCAGGTACACGCCGCCTTCGAGCATCAGGTGGAAGAAGCGCTTGAAGCGCTCGGCATCGCTGGCCATCACGTCGTCGAAGGTGACGATGTCGTCGGCGCCGCTGAAGTACAGGCCGAACATGCCACCGGCCTGGGTGGTGACGAACGGCACGCTGGCCGCATCGGCGCGCTGCTGCAGGCCATCGAGCAGGCGGCTGGTGAAGGCGCTCAGCTCGTCATGGAAGCCCGGACGGCTGATCAGCTTGAGGGTGGTCAGGCCCGCGGCCATGGCCAGCGGGTTGCCCGACAGGGTGCCGGCCTGGTACACCGGGCCCAGCGGCGCGATCTGCTCCATGATGTGGCGCTTGCCGCCGAAGCAGCCCACCGGCATGCCGCCACCGACGATCTTGCCGAAGGTCGACAGGTCCGGGGTTACCCCGTAGTGCGCCTGGGCGCCGCCCAGGGCCACGCGGAAACCGGTCATCACTTCGTCGAAGATCAGCACCACGCCGTGCTGGTCGCACAGGCTGCGCAGGCCTTCGAGGAAGCCCGGTGCCGGTGGCACGCAGTTCATGTTGCCGGCCACCGGCTCGACGATGATGCACGCCACGTCCTGGCCGACTTCACCGAGCATCTTCGCTACCGCGTCGATATCGTTGAACGGCAGGGTCAGGGTGTGCTTGGCGAACGCCGCCGGCACGCCGGCCGAGCTTGGTACGCCCTGGGTCAGCAGGCCGGAGCCGGCCTTGACCAGCAGGCTGTCGGAGTGGCCGTGGTAGCAGCCTTCGAACTTGATGATGCTGTCGCGACCGGTGAAGCCACGGGCCAGGCGGATTGCGCTCATGGTCGCTTCGGTGCCGGAGCTGACCATGCGCACCATTTCCATCGACGGCACGATCGAGCAGACCAGGTCGGCCATCTCGGTTTCCATCGCGGTCGGGGCGCCATAGGACAGGCCGTGGGCCAGTTGCTTGCGCACCGACTCCAGCACGTCCGGGTGGCTGTGGCCGAGGATCATCGGGCCCCACGAGCCGACGTAGTCGACATAGCGCTTGTCGTCTTCGTCAGTGACATAGGCGCCTTCGGCGTGCTTGAAGAACAGCGGCGTGCCGCCCACGCTCTTGAACGCACGCACGGGCGAGTTCACGCCACCGGGGATGTGCTTCTGGGCATTGGCAAACAGGGTTTCGGAACGAGACATGTCGGGCTCTCTCAGGCAGATGCGAACAGGGCGTTGAAGGCGCGGGCGCGGCGAGTGACCTCGGCCGTGCTGTCGGCGCCGAACAGGCCGTGAATCACCGCCAGCAGGTCGGCGCCATGGGCGACCAGCGGTGCGGCGTTGTCCAGGGTGATGCCGCCGATCACGGCAATCGGCAATTTGATGCGGCCACGGGCGTCGTCCAGCAGTTGCACGTTGCAGGCCGGGGCGCCGGGTTTGGTGACCGAGTTGAAGAAGCGGCCGAAGGCGACATAGTCGGCGCCTTCGCGGGCCGCCTGCTCGGCCAGGTCGAGCTGGGCGTGACAGGTGGCGCCGATGATCGCGCTGCGCCCCAGCAGGGTGCGCGCCGGGGTCAGCGGGCCGTCGGTCTGGCCCAGGTGCACGCCGACGTCCAGGCGCGCGGCCAGCTCGGCATCGTCATTGATGATCAGGCGGGTGTTGTAGCGCTCGCACAGGGCCTTGAGCGCTTCGGCCTCGCCCAGGCGACGTGCGTGGTCCTGGCTCTTGTCGCGGTATTGCAGCAGGGTCACGCCACCTTCGAGGGCCGCTTCGACGTAGGCAAGAAAGCGGCCAGCCAACAGTTGGCTGTCGGTGATGGCATACAAACCACGTAACTTCATCGTGCAGGCCTCGGGGCGGTCGGTCAGGAACAGAAATCCAGGGGCAGGCGGCGTGGCACGTACTGGCCCTGGCCGAGTTTTTCGGCGTCACGCAGGGTGCGCCAGGTGTAGTCCAGCGCCGAGCGTACCGCGCTGTGCAACTGCTCGCCCAGGGCCAGGCGTCCGGCCAGGGCGCTGGCCAGGGTGCAGCCCGAGCCATGGTAGTCGCCCGGCAGGCGCTGGCAGGTCCAGGTGTGGTGCTCGCCGTCGCGGCTGTACAGGCGGTTGTGAATTTCGTGTTCGTCGCCGTGGCCGCCGGTGATCAGCAGGTGCTTGACGAATGGCAGCAGTTTTTCGGCGCATTCATCGGCACTGCCTTCGGGCAGTTCGGCCAGGATGCGGGCCTCGGGCAGGTTGGGCGTGGCAATGGTGGCCAGCGGCAGCAGGCGTTCGCGCATGGCGTAGCCGACCTCGTCCTTGCCCAGGCGACCACCGCCACCGGCGCGCAGCACCGGGTCGCACACCAGCGGCAGGTGCGGGTGGGCGCTGAGCAGTTCGACGATGGTGTCGACCATGGCCAGCGAGCCAAGCATGCCAAGCTTCACCGCCGCGACGGTCGAGTCGGTCAGCACGGCATTGGCCTGGGCCAGCACCCACTCGCGGTCGAGCACGCGGAAGTCACTGACATTGACGGTATTCTGCACGGTCAGGGCGGTGACGGCCGGGGCGGCGTGACAACCTTGAGCGATCAGGGCTTCGATATCTGCCTGCAAGCCGGCGCCGCCACTGGGGTCGTGGCCGGAGAGACAGAGGACAACGGGGCGGGAGCTGTAGGTATTCATGGTGCGCGAGCTTACCACCAAACGCTTTTGGCGGGTCTTCCAGGCAGGCGGTGTTTTTGATCGACAGGTCAGATTGCTTCTCTGATATAGGCTGAAAGCCGCGAGATAGAGCCTCTGAATTGAATTGAAACAACACCGCTGGAAGCGCCGGGAACCTATGCTAGAGTGCTCGCCAATCGATAACAGGTACTGTCGGATTTCGTCGCCTCAAACGGACAGGAGGCCAACGCGACGCGACTGCACATGCCACGCCGGGGCTGTATGCGTAATTTGCTGACTTTCTTGCTGTGCTGTTTGCCACTGTTGGCCAGCGCTGCCGATTTCGACGACACCACCCGGCAGTTGCCGCTGGGCCGCCTGATGCAGGTGTATGAAGACCCCGATGGCAGCGCCAGCATCGCCCAGGTGAGCTCGCCGGACTTCGCCAGCCGGTTCGAGCCGCACCAGGCCGACGTGCTCAACGCCGGCTATTCGACCTCGGTCTTCTGGATCAGGCTCGACCTGCGCTACACCGCCACGGCCCAGGCGGCGCCACGTCACTGGCTGCTGGAGCTGGCCTACCCGCCACTCGATTACCTGGAACTCTACCTGCCCGATGCCGCGGGGCACTATTACCTGGCGCAGCGCACCGGGGATGCCTTGCCCTACGCCAGCCGCCAGATCCGCCAGAACAACTACCTGTTCAATCTGCCGTTCGCCCCCGGCCAGGCGACCACTTTGTACCTGCGCCTGCACAGCGAGGGTTCGGTACAGGCGCCGCTGACGTTGTGGTCGAGCGATGCGTACCTGGAGGCGCAGCCCACGCGGCTGTATGTGCTGGGGCTGATCTACGGCGTGCTGCTGGGGATGCTGGTGTACAACCTGTTCATCTTCATCAGTGTGCGCGACAGGAGCTACCTCTACTACATCCTCTACATCGCCTCGTTCGGCCTGTACCAGGTCTCGGTCAATGGCGCCGGGGTGGCGTACTTCTGGCCGGACCACCCGTGGTGGGCCAACGCCGCCACCCCGTTGTTCATCGGCGCCGCGGGCCTGTTCGGTTGCCAGTTCGCGCGCAGTTTCCTGCAGATGGCCAGCCACAGCCGCGCCTTCGACCGCTTCCTTCAGGGGCTGATTGCCTGTTCGGTGCTGGTGATGGTGATGTCGCTGGCGCAGGACTACGGGATCGCCCTGCGCCTGGCTACCGCGCTGGCGCTGCTGTTCACGGTGAGCATCTTCGCCGCCGGGCTGTTTGCCTGGTGGCGCGGCATGCGCGTGGCACGCTACTTCATCATCGCCTGGTCGGCCTTTTTGCTCGGCGGGCTGGTCAACACCCTGATGGTGCTGGGCTACCTGCCCAATGTGTTCCTGACCATGTACGCCAGCCAGATCGGTTCGGCGCTGGAGGTGGGGCTGTTGTCGCTGGCCCTGGCCGACCGCATCAACAGCATGCGCGAAGAACAGGCGCGCACGCTGCGCGAGGCCGGGCTGACACTGGAGCAGGCCAACTTGCAGCTGGCGCGCAGCAATCGCCTCAAGGACGAGTTCCTGGCCACCGTTACCCATGAGCTGCGCACCCCCATGAACGGTGTGATCGGCTCGCTGGAACTGATGCAGATGGCCACCAGCGAGCAGGAGCGTACCCCCTACCAGCACACCGCCAACGCTGCCGCGCAGAACATGATGCGCATGGTCGACGACATCCTGATTCTCACCGAGCTCAAGGCCGGTCGCCTGCAGGTGCAGACCGAGCTGTTCAGCGTGCATGGGTTGCTTCACGAACTGCGTGTGCGCTTTCTGCCCAAGGCCCAGGAAAAGGGCCTGTTCTTCAACCTGGACCCGGGCATGGATCTGCCGGACGTGATCCACGGCGACCGGCGCAAGCTGGCCATGTGCCTGAGCTACCTGCTCGACAACGGGCTCAAGTTCACCCATCGCGGCGGCGTGCTGCTCAAGGTGCGGGCCACGCCCATGGGCGTCGATCAGACGAGGCTGACCTTCAGTGTGCGCGACAGCGGTATCGGCTTTCACTGCCTGGACGAGGCCGCGCCCTACCAGCGTTTCTTCCAGGTCGATGGGTCGATGACGCGCGAGTACGGCGGCCTGGGCATTGGCCTGTCGATCTGTCGCAAGCTGGCGCTGTTGATCGATGCACAGCTGAGCCATCAGTCGAGCCCGGGCGAGGGCAGTTGCTTCGAACTGACCCTGACGGCCCGGGTGCCCAGCGGGTTTTCCGGGGCGCCCAGATCGGGGCAAATCGCGGCTGATTAGGCGTTTTTGTCACTTTGAGCCGGGGGCGGGGCGTGATTCACTGGGGTCACGTCCGGATCTGCCAGGAGCCCCCGATGAACCTGCACCAGTACGCCGAAACCCACGAAGTCACCAACCAGCCGCCCAGCCTCGACGGCGCCAATCTGTATCGCCTCGACCTGCCGCTGCAGCAATGGTCGCGCCATTACGGCGCAGGCTGGGCCGAGGCACGTATCGATGCCTACGGCGCGCTGGCCGGTGGGCCGCTGATGGCCGCAGGCTTTCTGGCCAACCAGAACAAGCCGCAGTTCAGCAGCCATGACCGTTATGGGCATCGGATCGATCTGGTGGAGTTTCACCCGGCCTACCATGAGCTGATGCGGACTGCCATCGAGCATGGCCTGCCCTCGCTGCCCTGGGCCGAGCCGCGTGCCGGTGCGCATGTGGCCCGTGCTTCGATGACCTACCTGCACAGCCAGGCCGAAGCCGGTAGCGGCTGCCCGCTGACCATGACCTTTGCCGCGGTGCCGGCGCTCAGGCTGCAACCGGAGCTGGCCGAGTACTGGGTACCCAAGGTGCTGGCCACCGCCTACGACCCGCGCAATGTCGGCGACCAGCACAAGGTGGGGGTTACGCTGGGCATGGCCATGACCGAGAAGCAGGGCGGTACCGATGTGCGTGCCAATACCACCCGGGCCTACCCGGTGGGCGCGCCGGGGCCGGGCCAGGCCTACGAGCTGGTGGGCCACAAGTGGTTCTGTTCGGCACCGATGTGCGACGCGTTCCTGACCCTGGCGCAGACCGACAAGGGCCTGAGCTGCTTTTTGCTGCCGCGCCATCGCCCGGATGACACGCGCAACCAGTTTTATATCCAGCGCCTGAAGAACAAGCTGGGCAACTGTTCGAACGCGTCCAGCGAGGTGGAGTTTCGCGGCGCACTGGCCTGGATGATCGGCGAGGAAGGCCGTGGCGTGCCGACCATCATCGAGATGGTGGCCATGACCCGTTTCGACTGCATGGTCGGCTCCAGCGCGCTGATGCGCCAGGCCCTGACCCAGGCCGCGCACCACTGCGCCCACCGCACGGTCGGGGGCCGGGTGCTGGCCGAGCAGCCATTGATGCAGAATGTGCTCGCCGACCTGGCCCTGGAAAGCGAGGCGGCGCTGGCCCTGAGCCTGCGCATGGGGCATGCGCTGGACCAGCCCGACGACCCGCACCAGGCGCGCTTTGCGCGGCTGATGACGGCGGTGGGCAAGTACTGGATCTGCAAGCGCGCGCCGGCCATGATCAACGAGGCCGCCGAATGCATGGGCGGCGCCGGTTATGTGGAAGAGAGCATCCTGCCCCGGCTGTACCGCGAGGCCCCGGTCAACTCGACCTGGGAAGGCTCGGGCAACGTGCAGTGCCTGGACGTGTTGCGTGCCCTGTCCAAGGAGCCCGGTGTACTGGACACGCTGTTCGCGGAGCTGGGCGATGGCCATGGCGACCCGCGTCTGGCCGCACACATCGGCAACCTCAAGGCGGCCTTCGCCGATACCGGCGACATCCAGTACCGCGCCCGCCAGCTCACCGAGGACATCGCCCTGGCGGTGCAGGCCAAGCTGTTGCTGGAGGCCGGCAATGCGGCGGTCAGTGACGCCTTCATCGGCAGCCGGCTGTCCGGCAGCGGCCGGGTCTACGGCACGTTGCCGCGCGGGGCGGACGTGGCGGCGCTGGTGCAGCGGGCCACACCGAACTGGCCGCTCTAACGTGCGTGCCTTTGCCGGCGGATATAGGCAAGATGGGCCCATGCATGTCAGACAGACAGGAAGTACATTGTGAGCCGTACCGATGAAACCTTCGTTGTCGTGGAAACCGCCGAGCAAGCCGTCGACCAGTTGGCCGCCTTGCACGAATCCGCCACCGCCGCACTGAGCCAGGCGCTCAAGCGCTACCTCAAGGACCGCACCGAGCCCAATGCGGCCGAGCGCGCGCAGTTTCGTTACCCCGAACTGCGCCTGACCTACCAGTATCAGGGTGACGTACCGGTGATCACCCGGGCATACGCCAAGGTTCAGTTGCCGGGCACCTACAGCATCACCGTGACTCAGCCGGCCGCGTTTCGCGGCTACCTGCTGGAGCAGCTCGGGCCCTTGATGCGCGACTTTACCGTGACGGTCGAAGTGGGCCTGAGCGAGCAGAACATTCCCTACCCCTATGTGGTCGAGCAGGGCGATGAACTGGCCGGCACCGGCATCACCGCTGCGGCGCTGGCGCGGGTGTTCCCCAGCACCGACCTGTCGGCGGCCACCGACGGCATCGCCGACGGGCTGTACGACTGGGCCAACGTCGACCCGCTGCCGCTGGCGCTGTTCGACGCGGCGCGGGTCGATTTCTCGCTGCGCCGGCTGGTGCATTACACCGGCAGCGACTGGCGGCATGTGCAGCCATGGATCCTGCTCACCAACTACCACCGCTATGTCGACCAGTTCATCACCCACGGCCTGGAGCAACTGCGCCAAGACCCGCGCTTCGTGCGCATGGTGCTGCCGGGCAACGTGGTGATCGAAAAGGCCATGGACAATGGCGAGGCCCAGGCGCTGGTGGCCGGGGTGGTGTGGCACCGCTACCAGATGCCGGCGTATCACCTGATTGCTGCCGACGGCCATGGCATCACCCTGGTCAATATCGGCGTGGGCCCGTCCAACGCCAAGAACATCACCGACCATCTGGCGGTGCTGCGCCCGCACTGCTGGCTGATGATCGGCCACTGCGGCGGTCTGCGCCAATCCCAGACCATCGGCGACTACGTGCTGGCCCACGCCTACATGCGCCGCGACGGCATCCTGGACCGTGTGCTGCCGCCCAATATCCCGATCCCGGCCCTGGCCGAGGTGCAGCTGGCGTTGCAGGAAGCGGCGGCGCAGGTGACCGGCGAACGTGGCGACGAGCTGAAAAAGCGCCTGCGCACCGGCACCGTGCTGACCTATGACGACCGCAACTGGGAGCTGCGCTGGGCCCAGGAGCGCCCGTTGATCAACCTGTCGCGGGCCGTGGCAGTGGACATGGAAAGCGGCACCATCGCCGCCCAGGGCTACCGCCTGCGCGTGCCCTACGGCACCTTGCTGTGCGTGTCCGACAAGCCGCTGCACAGCGAGATCAAGCTGCCGGGGGCGGCCAACGCCTTCTACAACCGGGCGGTCAGCCAGCACCTGAAGATAGGTATTGCGGCGCTCGACCTGCTGCGCACCGAACTGAACTCGCTGCACTCGCGTAAACTGCGCAGTTTCGACGAGCCGCCGTTCCGCTGAGGCCCCATGCCGTTACCCCCCCGTTCCAAGCCGCGGCCCGCCGCGGCCAAACCCGCCGGCCCGCGTCGCCAGGCCAAGGCGCCGCCGGCCGCGCCGCGCCTGCTCCTGTTCAACAAGCCCTTCGACGTGCTGACCCAGTTCAGCGACGGCGAGGGCCGCGCCACCCTCAAGGACTTCATCGATGTACCGGGCGTATACCCGGCCGGGCGTCTGGATCGCGACAGCGAAGGGTTGTTGCTGCTGACCAATGACGGCCAGTTGCAGGCGCGCATTGCCGACCCCAGGCACAAGTTGCCCAAGACGTACTGGGTACAGGTGGAGGGCGAGCCGACCGAGGAGCAGCTGCAGCGCTTGCGCGAGGGTGTGCAACTGAATGACGGCATGACCTTGCCAGCCCAGGCGCGTCATCTGGAAGAGCCGCAACTGTGGCCGCGCAACCCGCCGGTACGCTTTCGCAAGAGCGTGCCGACCGCCTGGCTGGAGTTGGTGATCAAGGAAGGGCGCAACCGCCAGGTGCGACGCATGACCGCGGCGGTAGGCTTGCCGACCCTGCGCCTGGTGCGCGTGCGGATCGGCGACTGGAGCCTGGATGGGCTGGACCAGGGCTGCTGGCGCGAGGTGCCGGCGCGGCGCTAGACGCCTTCGATGAAGCCGATGACCACGCTCTTGATGACGAAGGCGAGAATGCCCAGGCCCAGCACGAAAAACAGGATGAAGGTGCCGAACTTGCCAGCCTTGGATTTTTTCGCCAGGTCCCAGACGATGAAGCCCATGAAACCAATCAGGATGGTGACCAGGATGGTCATCATCCATTCTTCGAACAACGCAGGATCCATCGATCTTCTCCGCCAGGTTGAAGCGCGCGATTATACGCCCGGCCCGCAGCGCTGACTAACGCAGGTGCGTAAGGGGCAGCTCGGTGCTGGCCAGCACCTGGTTGAGCACGAAGCTCGAACGCACGCTGGTGACGCCTTCGATGCGGGTCAGGTGGCCGAGCAGCAGCTTCTGGTAGTGGTCCATGTCTGGCACCACTACCTTGAGCTGGTAGTCGGCATCCATGCCGGTGACCAGGCTGCACTCGAGCACCTGGGGCAGGCTGCGGATGGCGGCCTCGAAGGTTTCGAAGCGCTCGGGGGTGTGTCGGTCCATGCCGATCAGCACGTAGGCGGTGAGGCTCAGGCCCAGCTTCTTGCGGTCGAGCAGGGCGACCTGGCGCGAGATGTAGCCATCGTCCTCCAGTTGCTTGACCCGCCGCGAGCAGGGCGAGGGCGACAGGCCGATCCGTTCGGCCAGTTCCTGGTTGGAGATGCGCGCATCGCGCTGCAGTTCGGCAAGAATGCTCAGGTCGTATCGGTCGAGCTTGCTCATGAATGAAGCCTTTTCTGTTTCGATTGCTGCGGATTATCAATCCTTAGTTAAAAATTGCGCAAGTAATGTTTTGTTGAGCAATTTTCGCAATCCTCTGTCGCAGCGCTTGCCTATGATGGTCAACAGAATCACTGCCCGGACACATGTCCACAGCGGCGGCCCCAATCAGGGGCGCTGCGGCCAGCAACCCCACCGGGTTGTGCTCGGCCCCCGGGCTGCACACTGTTCACAAGACAGCGTGAGGTGAGCCGGCGTCACAAGCGCCGAGCACGGACGAAAATCTCGAAGGGTGGCCTCAGGGTCACCCTTTTTTAATGTCCGCAATTTCATCTGGCGCCTGCTGGCGCGTAGCAGGCGGCCTGATAGAGTAGGCCATGAATGCCAGCGGGAGAGAAACAGCATGAAGTCGCGCATCTGGCAGTTGGCAGGTGTTGGTCTGCTTTGCCTGAGCCTGGGCGTACAGGCCCAGGACGAGCGTCGCGGACCACAGCAGGACCCCAATGGCGGCGAGCGCCCGCCTGCGTCCTCGCCGCTCAACGCGCGCCCGGACGAGGTCCGCCAGACCCAGCCGCCACGCCAGGGGTACTATCAGGACGTGCCGCGGCGCAATGACGCCAATCAGCACTGGCAGGCCGGCGGGCCGGGGCAGCGCCCTGGCGAAGGGCACGGCAATGGCTGGGGCCCCGGGCCTCAGTATCGGCCGGGGCACACCATAGACCGCTTCCCGGAACCGTACCGGCGCGTGCCGTATCGTGGCAGTGACTATTACTATTCCGGTGGCTACTGGTATCGCCCGCAGGGGCCGCATTACGTGGTGGTGGCGCCGCCTTACGGGGTACGGGTGAACTACCTGCCCGACTATGCGCGGCAGGTGTGGGTGGGCAGTGCGCTGTTCTTTCTGGCTGCAGGCACCTATTACCAGTACCTGGACGACAGCCGCGACTATGTGGTGGTAAGCCCGCCGGTGGCTGCGGCGCCGGCGCAACCGGGCAATGGCTATGACGTGATTGCCTACCCGGCCAACGGGCAGTCGCCACAGCAGGTCGATCAGGACCGCTACCAGTGTTACCGCTGGGCGGTGCAGCAGACCGGGTTCGACCCGGCATCGGCGACCTACGCGCCTGCGGCGCAGGTGGCGGACACCTATCGGCGGGCGCTGGGGGCGTGTTTGAGCGGGCGCGGTTACAGCGTCAACTGAAGCGCAACAGCTTCGCCGGCAAGGCCGGCTCCTACACGTACAGCGTGAATCCCGTAGGCGCCGGCCTTGCCGGCGAAGGGGGCTGCTGTGTCACTCCACCGGGTCGGCATGCACCAGCACTTCGGCCTTGGGGTACTCCCGGCGGATCGCCGCCGCTGCCGCATCGCACAGCACGTGGGCCTCGGTCAGCGTCAAGGTGCCCGGCAGCTCCAGGTCCACCTGCACGAACCAGCGGTTGCCCGACACCCGGGTGCGCAGGTCATGCGCGCCCTGCACGCCAGGCACCGCGCACACCAGTGTCATCATCTGCTCGCTCACCTCGCCGGGCAGCTCCTTGTCCATCAGGATGGCCGAGCTTTCACGGGCGATCTGCAAGGCACTCCATAGAATGTACAGCGCGATGCCCAGGCCAAAGTACGCATCCACCTGTGGCCAGCCGAACCGCGCCAGCACCAGCGCGACCAGGATGCTGGCATTGAGCAGCAGGTCGGAGCGGTAGTGCAGCGAGTCGGCGCGCACGGCGGTCGAGCCGGTGAGGCGCACCACCCTGGCCTGCACCATCAGCAAGGCGACGGTCAGCCCCAGCGACAGCAGCATCACGACAATGCCCACCGTGGCATCACCCAGCGGCGTGGGATTTTTCAGGCGTTCGACCGCCTGTACGCCGATCAGTACCGCACTCACCCCGATGAACAGCGCCTGGGCCATGCCGGCCAGTGCCTCGGCCTTGCCGTGCCCGTAGCGATGATCGTCATCGGCCGGGCGCAGGGCATAGCGCACCGCGAGCAGGTTGAGGAACGAGGCCACGCCGTCGAGCATCGAGTCGGTCAGGCCGGCCAGCAGGCTGACCGAGCCGCTGAGCCACCAGGCCACCGCCTTGCTCACGATCAGGATGCTGGCGACCCCGAGCGAGGCATTGGTCGCCAGGCGCAGCAGGCGGGCGTGTTCGGCGCTGGTGTTCATCGGTCGTCCTTGTGCGGGCGGTCAGGCGGCGGGCTTGAGGCCGTACATCGCCAGTTGTTCAACGCTGCCCTTGTGCTGGATCAGGCGCGGGTCGTTCAGCGGCAGGCGCTGGCCCAGCTCGCTCTCCAGGATGGCCTGCAGGCGCACCTTGTCGACCTTGCCATCGGCAGCGATGGCCTTGTTCAGCGTGTGCGGGTCGACCTGGGCGGTCTTGCCGCCGGGCAGGTAGATGGCACCGGTGGCAAAGTCGACGCCGAAGGCGATCAGCCCGGGGATCACGTAGAACAGGATACCGATGGCATCCAGTGCCACGATCACCGGATCGACCTTGCCTTCGATCTGGCCGCGACGGTCGGGGAAGAACAGGGTGCCGCAAGCCGTCAGCTGGGTCAGCAGGGCAGCAACCACGGCACCGCCGATAAGGCGTGAAGGAATACGCATGTGAATCTCCGCAAAGTAGGCCGCACCGCTACCGGCGAAATGCCGGAGGGTGCAGCTAAGACCATGATAAGGCAGGCTCGGTTCGCCGTTATACTCGGCCGATTGTTCGAGGGCTATGGGCAGTTCTTTACTGATCAATACGGCTCGGCGAGAACCGACGTATTCATGTCAGGCCTGTGCAATCAGCCCATTTCCCCCTTCGCTGCTGATCAGCAGGTTGGCTTTGTCGCCGTAGGTGCTGAACAGCCGCTTGGTGTCTTTCACGAACTTCACGTCCTGCTCCGCTCGGCGGGTCATTTCGCTATGCACATCCGCATGCAGGGTGGTCATCGCCGTGGCGGTTTCCTTGATGGTTTTTTCCAAGGCCTGGAAAAGTGGGCCCACTACGGGAAGCTTGGAGACTTCGATCCATGCGTAGTTCTGAAGGAAGGCGCAGAGAAACTCCCATGCGCTGTTGAGGCAGAAGTAAGTCCCCTTTTTGCTCCGCTGCAGCGTGGCGATGATGTTCGACAGCGCGTCGCTCATGGCTTTGCTGTCGATAGCGTCGCTGGCGCTGATGCTGTTCAACAGTTCGATAATGCGGTCAAACAGCTCGGGCAGCCGGCTGCTGGCCTTGTAGTGTTCGAAAATCGCTTCGAAATCGATACCTTCAGGGCGTGTCTGATCCAGCATCCACCGATGGCTTTTGATCTGTGGCAACAGCGTCACCAGATCGCGCATGAAGTCCGGGGCGGGCCGCTTGCTCTGGGCGTAGCCGGTGATGCACTTGATCAGTTCGTCAAGCCAGGCAGGGGTTCGCCCAGGGGGGATCAGCGCGCGCAAGCTAGTGGCAGCCTCGTGCACTTTGGAAGCCTGTTGCTTTTTTTCGTGGGATAACTCGCCACCCATGATCCCCAGCAGTTTGTCGGAGGCATCGTACAGACCGCTGCCTTGTCGATTGAGCAGAGTGGTCAGGTGGTCAAGCGCTTCTTTGTCGGGCATGGGCGCAGTCTCAAAATGTCTCCGGGCAGGGGCATCGTGCCGTTCCGCCTCGCTTTAACGGGACGATTTTGCCGGTTATGCGATGGCTAGGCCAGCAGGCGTCGTTGGTAACCGGCGCGTTGGTGAGGGCATGCCCTGCATTCCTTTATACTGCCGGGCTTGTTCGGGGGAATTCATGAGTTCATTGCCAATCGATGCCGTGCTGCCGGCCTTGCGCACCGCCTTGCAGCAGCGCCACGAAGCCGTGCTCGAGGCACCGCCGGGCGCCGGCAAGACCACCCGCGTGCCACTGGCCCTGCTCGATGAGCCGTGGCTGGCCGGCCAGCGCATCCTGATGCTCGAACCGCGCCGGCTGGCTGCCCGCGCGGCAGCCGAACGGCTGGCCAGCGAACTGGGCGAGGCGGTGGGCGAAACCGTCGGTTACCGCATTCGCCTGGACAGCAAGGTCGGCCCGCGTACCCGCATCGAAGTGGTCACCGAAGGCATCCTCACCCGGCGCCTGCAGGACGACCCGGCGCTGGACGGGGTGGGCCTGTTGATCTTCGATGAATTTCACGAGCGCAGCCTGGATGCCGACCTGGCCCTGGCCCTGAGCCTCAACGGCCGCGAGCTGCTGCGTGACGAGCCGCCGCTGAAGATCCTGCTGATGTCCGCCACGCTGGAAGGGCAGCGCCTGTCTGCGTTGCTCGACGACGCCCCGGTAATCAGCAGCGAAGGGCGCATGTACCCGGTGCAGATGCGCTGGGGGCGGCCGTTCCAGCCCGGCGAGTTCGTCGAGCCGCGGGTGGTCGACACGGTGTTGCAGGCGCTGGCCGACGAGCCGGGCAGCCTGCTGGTGTTCCTGCCTGGCCAGGCCGAGATCCGCCGTGTGCACCAGGCCTTGCAGGAGGCCCTGGGTGAGCGGCGCGAGATCCTGCTGTGCCCGCTGCACGGTGAACTCGATCTCGCGGCCCAGCGCGCCGCCATCGAGGCGCCGGCCGCGGGCCTGCGCAAGGTGGTGCTGGCGACCAACATCGCCGAAACCAGCCTGACCATCGACGGCGTGCGGGTGGTGATCGACGCCGGGCTGGCGCGGGTGCCGCGTTTTGACCCCGGCAGCGGCATGACCCGCCTCGATACCCAGCGCATCTCGCGCGCCAGCGCCACCCAGCGGGCCGGGCGCGCCGGACGCCTGGAACCGGGCGTGTGCTATCGGCTGTGGTCCGAGGCCCAGCATGACCAACTGGCTGCCTACGGCAGCGCCGAGATCCTGCAGGCCGACCTTGCCGGGCTGGCCTTGCAATTGACCCGCTGGGGCGTGGCCCCGGCGCAGCTGTGCTGGCTCGACCTGCCACCGGCGGCGGCCTATGCCCAGGCCCAGGACCTGCTGGTGCGCCTGGGGGCGCTCAGGCCGGGGCAGTTGCTGGCGCTGACCGAGCATGGTCAGGCCATGGCCGAGTTGCCGGCACACCCGCGCATCGCACACCTGCTGCTGCGGGGCCAGGACCTTGGCCTGGCACAGATGGCCTGCGATGTGGCGGCACTGCTGGGCGAGCGCGACATTCTGCGCGGGGCGGGCGCCGACCTGCACAGCCGGCTGGCCCTGCTCAGTGGCGAAACCCGTGCAGCCCGAGGAGGGCAGGGCGGGGTGCAGCGGGCGCGACAACTGTCCCGCCAGTACCGCAGCTACCTGCGCGGCAAGGCCGGCGCGGCCGTGGCCGACCCCGAACATTCCCGCTGGCTCGGTGCCCTGCTGGCGCTGGCGTATCCCGACCGGGTCGCTCAGCAGCGCCGTGCCGGCGGCGCCGAGTACCGGTTGGCCAACGGGCGTGCGGCGCTGTTCGGTGAGGCCGACGCGCTGATGAAGCAACCCTGGCTGGTGATCGCCGACCTCGGCAGCCGCCAGGGGCAGCGCGAAGAGCGCATCTACCTGGCGGCCGAACTCGACCCGGCGCTGTTCGACGACGTGCTCGCCGAGCAGGTGCGCCGCGTGGATCAACTGGATTGGGACGAGCGTGAGAACGTGCTGCGTGCCGAGCGCCAGCGCAAGGTCGGCGAACTGGTGCTCAGCCGCGAGCCGCTGACCGGGCTGGGTGAGGATGCGCGTGCGCGGGCGCTGCTTGACCTGGTGCGGCGCAAGGGCCTGGAGCTGCTGCCCTGGACCCCGGAGCTGCGCCAGTGGCAGGCGCGGGTGGCACTGTTGCGCGGGCTGGATGTTGCGGCGGCAGGCCAGAGCGAATGGCCGGACCTGAGCGACGCGGCCTTGCTGTCCAGCCTTGAGCACTGGCTGCAACCCTACCTGAGCAAGGTCACCCGGCTCAGTCATTTTGCCCAGCTCGACCTGTCGTCCATCCTGCGCAACCTGCTGCCCTGGCCGCTGCCGCAGCGCCTGGACGAATGGGCGCCGGTGCACATCGGCGTGCCCTCGGGTTCCAACATCCGCCTGGACTACAGCGAGACGCCGCCGATTCTGGCGGTGCGCTTGCAGGAACTGTTCGGCCTGGCCGAAACCCCGCGCATCGCCCAGGGCCGCCAGCAGGTGTTGCTGCACCTGCTGTCACCGGCACGGCGCCCGGTGCAGGTGACCCAGGACCTGGCCAATTTCTGGCGCAGCACCTACGCCGAAGTGAAGAAGGACCTCAAGGGCCGCTACCCCAAGCACTACTGGCCGGACGACCCGCTGGTGGCCGAAGCCACCGCGCGGGCCAAACCGCGCAAGTAGCCGCTAGGGCGGCGTCGGCAACAGCAGGCGCGCGCTCAGCGGCAGGTGATCGGAAATCTGCAGGGTGTCCTGCTGCAGCACCCGGGCGCTCAGGCGCTGCAGCTTGGGGCTGTGGAACAGGTAGTCCAGGGTGCGGTCCGGGCCGTTCAGGCGCGGGTCGTTGGGGTAGTGGGTCAGCCAGGCGCTGCGCTCGGCGCCACCGGCTTCGGCGTTGCTGGGGATCATCGGATACTTGTCCCACAGCAAGTGCAGGTCGCTGTCGGCGCCATAGTGCTGGCGCTGCTCGGGGGTGAGCCGGCGGTACTGGCCCAGCGGCAGCAGGTTGAAGTCGCCACCGATCAGCCACGGCGTGCCCTGGCTTTCCAGCTTGTCGAGCAGCGCGCCGAGCTGGCGCACCTGCTGGCGCTGGATATCGCTGCCCGGAACGAAGGGCGCCAGGTGCGTGTTGAGCACCGCCAGCGAGCCGCCATCACGCAGCGGCAGGTAGCTGGCCAGCACCGCCTGTTGCGGCTGCAGCAGGCGGCTCAGGGCGTTGTCGGGGGCCGAGGGCAGGGCCAGGCGTTCGGCCTGCTGGATGGGGTAGCGGCTCAGGGTCGCCAGGCCGCGGCCGACGCTGCCGAACACATGCCGGTCGGGCACGAAGTCCGCCTTCCAGTCGTAGGCCTGCACCGCACAGGGGTAGAGGTCGGCCAGACGCTCGCGCAGCAGGGCCAGCTGGTCCTGGTAGGCGCTGGCCTTGGCGTTGGTGTCCAGTTCCTGCAACAGCACGATGTCGGGGTTGTCGGCGCGGATCACCCGCGCCACCTCGTCGAGGTTGAACGCCAGGTCCTGTTCGGTAGGGCGGGTGTCACTGCCCCGGCCTTCGTCATACCAGAACACGTAGCCCTTGCCGGCCAGGTACTGGATGTTCCAGCTCATGACCTTGAGCATCTGGCCCGGCACCAGCGGCGTGGCCGTGCCACGGCAGGCCACCGGCAGGGCCTCGCGCGGCTCGGGTTGCCAGCTCAGGTGACTGGCCAGCAGCCACAGCAGGGCAAGTATCAGCAGCAGGGTCAGCAGGGCATTGCGCAGTAGTCGGATCATCGGCTCGGCTTGGCGTCGCAGGTGAACCCGCAGCATACCCGAGCCGTTCGTCGCCTGCTTGGTTCAGCTCGGGTCGCGGGCCAGCGGCGGCTCGGTGACCAGCATGAACATGCGAAAGCTCACCAGGGTGCTGAACAGGGTGAGGAAGCCGTTGAAGCTGCCCACCAGCAGTTCCAGCCACAGCTCGGGCTCTTCGCCGATCAGGCTGCGGGTCAGCGCATCGATCAGCCACAACGGGATCATGGCCACGATCATGCACACCAGGATCTGCCAGAAGTGGCCCTTGCACAGCTCGAAGCTCTGACGCATGGCCGGCAGCGGTTGCAGGCCGCGCAGCACCAGCAGGTACTCGGCGAACACCAGGTTGACCATCACCCAGATGCCCGGAAGGATGAACAGCGCGCAGCCGGCCACGATCAGCAGCAGGCAGACGATCATCAGCAGCGCGAACGAGGGCCACAGGCGCAGCGACATGGCCAGCAGGTCGCGCTTGCGCGGCTCTTCACCCTGGCTGCGGGCGTCCAGGTAGAGGATCAGTGCGCCGCTGTAGAGCGGGTAGAACACCAGGCCCAGCAGCATGCCGTAGGCCAGGGTACGGGTCTGGCTGCCGAACTGTGCATAGATCGCCTGGGCCAGCAGCGTTTCGATGACGATCAGCGGCAGGCACAGCTTGGCGATGCTCAGCAGGTGGCGGCGGAAGAAATACAAGGAGTCTTGCAGAACGCTAAGCGGATTCATCAGTCGATATCGCAGTGACAGAGCAGGCCGCTACTTTAGCCCAGCGGTCGAACCTGAACAAAGTTTCATGCCGCGGGCCGATTGAATCGCCCATGCTGGAACCCCATCTAGTGCTCACCTGTAATCCCCCGGCTATCCAGTGAGGTCGCCCCATGAACCACGAAGAACAAACCTTGATCGACGGCCTGTTCGGCCGCCTCAAGCAAGCCGAGAGCGAAGGCGCACCGCGTGATGCCCAGGCCCAGGCGCGCATTGCCGAGCACCTGCAGCAACAGCCGTCGGCCCCTTACTACATGGCCCAGGCGATTCTGGTGCAGGAGGCCGCGCTCAAGCGCCTCGATGAACAGAACAGGCAATTGCAGGCCGATCTGAACCAGGCCCGCGCACAGGTGGCGGCCACTGCGCCGAGCAGCGGCGGCTTCCTGTCGAGCATCTTCGGCGGGGGGGCACGGCAACCCGAGCCGCAGCCGCAGCGCGCGGCCCAGCCGGCCCCGGCACCTGCCACCAGTGGTGGTGGCTGGCGTGAACCGGCCAGCGGCTTTGGCGGGCCCGGCGTGGCCCCTCAGCAGCAGGGTTTCAACGCCGCGCCCCAGGCCGCACCGGCCCGCGGCGGCGCCAGCAGCTTTCTGGGCGGTGCACTGCAGACCGCCGCCGGCGTGGCAGGCGGGGTGATGCTGGCGCAGGGCATCAGCAGCCTGTTCGGCCATCATTCGTCGCAGCCCCAGGAAGTCACCGAGATCATCAACGAAGCGCCGGCACCGGCCAGCGACAGCGGCTGGGGCGGTAACGACGAGCAGCGCCTGACCGCCGACAACGGTGGCTACGGCAATGATCAGGGCGGCTTCATGGACACCGACTACGGTGACGATGGCGGCGGCTTCTTTTCGGACGACGATTCCTTCGTCTGAGCCGCGCACATACCCGTACTGCCGTCAGGCTGGCATACTGGGCGCCGAAACGGCCCCGGTATGCGGGGCCGGCCCCTGGCGTGACGAGGAAGTGCGGTGAAGAAGATTGCGGTGTTCGCCGATGTCCAGAACCTCTACTACACCGTGCGCCAGGCCTATGGTTGTCATTTCAACTACGCCGCCTTCTGGGCGCACGTCAGCCAGGACGGCGAGATCGTCGAGGCGGTGGCCTATGCCATCGACCGCGGCGACAGCAAGCAACAGCAGTTTCAGCAGATCCTGCGCAACCTCGGTTTCACGGTCAAACTCAAACCCTATATCCAGCGCAGCGACGGCTCGGCCAAGGGCGACTGGGACGTGGGCATCACCCTGGACGTGATCGACGCCGCCTCGCGGGTCGACGAAGTGGTGCTGGCCTCCGGCGATGGCGATTTCGACCTGCTGCTGGAACGGGTGATCAACCGTCATGGCGCCGAAGCGGTGGCCTATGGCGTACCGGGGCTCACCGCCAACTCGCTGATTCGCGCCGCCACCCGCTATGTGCCCATCGAAGGCGCACTCCTGCTCAAGCACTGAGAGCTACCCGAGGTTTTTGTGGAACGTATTGCGGTCATCGACTTTGAAACCACCGGCATCTCGCCGGGTGCCTACTGCCGCGCCACCGAAGTGGCGGTGGTGATGCTCGAACGCGGGCGCATCGTCGATCGCTACCAGAGCCTGATGAATGCCGGCGTGCCGGTACCGGCCTTTGTCGCCGGGCTGACCGGCATCACTACCGCCATGCTGCGCGGTGCGCCGGCCAATGCGCAGGTGATGAACGAGGTGGCCGAGTTCGTCGGCAGCACGCCCTTGCTGGCGCACAACGCCTCGTTCGACCAGAAGTTCTGGGACTACGAACTGCTGTCTCTTATACACATCTCCGAGCCCACGAGACCGTACTAG
>OLII01000189.1_pt1 | contig 24348 bp, 21 predicted proteins | sample 1609481 | NCBI WGS metagenome assembly OLII01 (sample SAMN05416859, study PRJEB24817) | seawater metagenome | isolation source: Sea water | place: Canada:Atlantic | collected 2013-11 | reverse complement strand
CGAGATCTAGTACGGTCTCGTGGGCTCGGAGATGTGTATAAGAGACAGCGATTGATATGTTTACCTTAAAATAAAGTTCGATGAATCACAATTTAATAAGTTAAATATCTGACATTGAATAAGCGGGTATGAGTGTTTACTGTAATTTATTCAACAGCAAATGTTTCGAATATGATTACCTACTTGGCGTCTCTGTGGCGATGTAGCGCCAAAAGTGCTATTGATTAGTTATGGAGTCAACAACATGCGCTTGGAGTTTAATTACCTGCTTGATGTCGCGGTGGCGACCACACCCAAAGGGACACTGCCTCCGGCGTCCCCTTGGAACCCCACGGAGCCCCTACTCAGCTAAAGCTGAAATAATAATTTTTGTAGTTATCGATACCTGACGAATGCTCGTCCCTGCGCAACGTCAGCTCCAGCCATCCATGGCTGTCATCGATTAACTGCTATTCAAAATGAAACTTTCAACGCTGAGATGGGAATTGGAGTGTTTGGTAAATTCCAAGGATACAAATAAGCATAGAGCTTTTGACTAGTCAAAGGGGACACTGTCTCAACAAACACCAAGTCTGCTTCTTCAAACGCTGAAATGAGTGAAAGTGTTCACGTATGTTCATCAGGGATGATGAACAAAGCGCTGTCGGCACATGGATGTGCCATCAGCGCTGTTACGTCGAATACACTTGAATGAGTTGAAGAATACGTTTGTTAGCAGCGTCGGGGGATTCCAAAGGGGGGACGGCGCTATGTCCCCTTTGGGTGCCGTCGCCACCGCGACAAATTATTTAAAGTGTACCTAAACCCATTTATTTCTTAAGGCTTCATACGTAATTGACAGACAGCTCTACCCATATCTACCCCTTCCCTACTCATGAAAGGTACTTTTGGTTCATAAATATACACACTTACCCAAGTTGATTCCGGGCTTGATGAGTAATTAAAATCAACCACATAAAAACGTCCTCGATAATAAAAAGGATGTCCTCTTAATGAAAACCTTGAATGTTTTTCTGGCTGTTTATAACTGCCATCTTTATAAATCGGTGTATAACTATATAAGCTAGCATTTAATCCGATAGTTTTTTTTTCAAAAGCAGCATTACGTTTGGTAAGTGGGTAATCTACCTTGGTTATCAATACATAATCTTTTTGACCACTATGGTTAACATCCATATAAGCAGAATAGAATGTAGTATTATCACTTAAGTAAGTAGCTTCCAACTCTAGCCAATCTCTTTCGTGTCTTTGAATATGTTCTAACCTTTTTTTGTCTGATGGTCTCTGAAAGACTTTATCTATATATTCTTTAAATCGAGTATCTGTAGCTTCCTTAAGTACAGCAATGACTTTTTTTGTATCTACATCCTTTATTTCATTCAAGCGAGGTAGCCTAAAGTTTTCAAACAAAGGATCGGGCTTAAGCCCTAAATAATAATAGAAAGGTGTTTGACGGTTTACATAAGCAGTAAAGTCTCTACACAAGGAAAAACGACTGCCATCTTCGATATTATATTCCGCCAATTGATGAAAATAAGGCTCTGTGCTAACTGGTGTTTGCGTAGCAAGTTCTGAAGCTTGAGCCGTTAATACCTGTAAGCCCAAAACTCCTACTACCCATTTGCATACATGTAATTTCACCATCTCAATCCTTGAAATAAAATAACTAAACAGAAGGTTAACATAACAAAAAAAGCGAGCCTAAGCTCGCTTTTTATTATTTTATATCAACTAGTTACTAGTCTTTATAAGTATCCACACTTGGACATGAACAAATCAAATTACGATCCCCGTAAACATCATCAATACGGTTAACCGTTGGCCAGAATTTGTTTTCTGCCACTGCCGCTACTGGGTAAACCGCTTCTTTAATTGAATAAGCTCGGTTCCACTCAGATGTAACATCAGCCATAGTATGTGGTGCATTGTGCAGTGGATTATCGTCCGCTGTCCACTCACCTGATTCAACTTTACGTACTTCATCACGAATACAAACCATTGCTTCGATGAAACGGTCAAGCTCAACTTTAGACTCAGATTCTGTAGGCTCAATCATGAAAGTACCCGCTACTGGGAACGACATGGTTGGTGCGTGGAAACCGTAATCCATTAAACGTTTTGCCATATCAACTTCAGTGATACCACATTCCGCTTTAATTGGGCGTAAGTCGATAATACATTCGTGAGCAACACGGCCGTTATCACCTGTGTATAAAATTGGGTAATGTTGGCTTAATTTCTTTGCTAAGTAGTTAGCGTTAGTAATCGCATACTTAGTTGAATCAGTTACGCCAGTTTTCCCTAATAAAGCAACATAAAGGTAAGAGATACATAAAATACCCGCACTACCAAATGGTGCTGCAGATACGGCGCCATTACCTTTAGTTTCAGCGTCAACGTTGATGATTGCGTGATCTGGTAAGAATGGTGCTAAGTGCGCTTTAACGCCGATAGGACCCATACCTGGACCGCCGCCACCGTGTGGAATAGCGAAAGTTTTGTGTAAGTTTAAGTGAGAAACATCAGCACCGATAAAACCAGGAGAGGTTAAACCAACTTGTGCGTTCATGTTTGCGCCATCAAGGTAAACTTGACCGCCGTTGTCATGAACGATATTACAAATTTCTGCAATAGTTTTCTCGTACACACCGTGCGTTGATGGGTACGTGATCATGATACAAGAAAGGTTTTCAGATAACTCTTCAGCTTTCGCTTTCAAGTCAGCCATGTCAACGTTACCTTCTTTGTCACAATCGACTACAACAACTTTCATACCAACCATTTGCGCTGACGCTGGGTTAGTACCGTGTGCTGAAGATGGGATTAAACAAATGTTACGGTGCGAATCGCCACGGCTTTCGTGGTACTTGTGAATGGCGATTAAACCTGCGTACTCACCTTGTGCACCTGAGTTAGGTTGCATCGACATTTTGTCGTAACCTGTTAATTCAACTAACCAGTCGGCTAGTTCATCAATCATTTGCTTATAACCTTGTGCTTGGTCAACTGGTGCAAATGGGTGCATATTAGCAAATTCAGGCCATGATACTGGGATCATCTGCGCTGTTGCATTTAACTTCATGGTACAAGAGCCAAGAGAAATCATTGAGTGGTTCAATGCTAAATCTTTATTCTCTAGTTTTTTGATATAACGAAGCATTTCTGTTTCGCTGTGGTATGAGTTAAATACTGGGTGCGTTAAGATTTCATCTTCACGAACGAGTGATGCTGGAATTGACGAGTGACCACACTCAACAATTTTATCATCTAAGTCGCTAATGTCTAAGCCATGACCTTCGCCTAGTAATACGTCAAATAAAACCGCTACGTTTTCACGCGTAGTGGTTTCATCTAGTGATACAGAGATTTGACCATCAACGTCAGTGCGAAGGTTTAAGTTAGCCGCTAATGCACGGGCAACAATTTCTTCTTTGTTATCAACATTGAAAGTTAAGGTATCAAAATAGTTAGCATGAACAGCTGTTAAGCCTTTTGTTGCAGTACCTAAACATAGGATGTCAGTTAAACGGTGAATACGGTTAGCAATAGTTTTTAAACCTTGAGGACCGTGGTAAACCGCGTAAAACGCTGCCATGTTGGCAAGTAATACTTGTGCTGTACAAATGTTTGAGTTGGCTTTTTCACGACGAATATGCTGTTCACGTGTTTGCATCGCCATACGAAGTGCTGGGTTATCACGCGTATCTTTTGATACACCAATAATACGGCCAGGTAATGAACGTTTGTACTTATCACTTGTGGTGAAGAATGCAGCGTGAGGACCACCGTAACCCATTGGTACACCAAAACGTTGGCTTGAACCAATAACAGCGTCTGCGCCTAAGGCACCTGGAGATTTAAGTAATACCAAGCTCATGATATCAGCAGCAACAGCTACGATAGCTTTTTTAGCGTGAATTTTTTCGATTAACTCACTGATATCGGTTACTTCACCGCTAGCGCCTGGGTATTGGATAAGTGCGCCAAAGATATCGTGATCAGCAGCTTCATTTGCTGGTGCAACAATAATGTCAAAACCAAACATTTCAGCACGTTGTTTAACAACGTCGATAGTTTGTGGGTAAACATCATCAGAGATAAAGAATAAGTTTGATTTTTTGTTTTTAGCAACACGTTTGGCAAGTGCCATCGCTTCTGCTGCTGCTGTACCTTCATCAAGTAATGAAGCTGAAGCAAGGTCTAAACCTGTTAGGTCTAAACACATTTGTTGGTAGTTTAATAATGACTCTAAACGACCTTGGGCAATTTCTGGTTGGTAAGGCGTGTACGCTGTGTACCAACCTGGATTTTCTAACACGTTACGTAAAATAACGTTTGGCGTTAAGGTACCGTAGTAACCTAAACCAATATAGGTATCGTTTACTTTATTTAAGCTAGCAACGGCTTTTAAATCAGCCAACGCTTTAACTTCTGTTTTGCTCTCACCAATGTTTGGTAAATCAGCCAGACGAATGTCACTTGGAACAATTTCGTCAATTAAGGCATCAACAGATTCTGCGCCAATGTCATTTAACATGGCTTGAGTTTGTGATTCACTTGGGCCAATGTGGCGACGAGTAAAATCGTGTGTTTGCTCTAACTCAGCTAATGAGTTAACAGGTGCTTGTGAGGTCATAACAGTTTCACTTAAATGTAGGTAAATTACGTAAAGTACATAAATAAAAAATAGCTGCAAACGCTAGCTTAGTCATTCCCGTTTCATTTGGCGGGAGTCCATCGTTATAAAAATGGATCCTCGACAAAACACTTCGAGGATGACGCTATTACTGCTTGGCGTAACAATACAGGGCCTTTTATTCTTTTGTGAATAAAAGAAAGCCTCAAACTTTATTTGTTAGAGGCTTCAATATGCTTTAGCTAAGGTAATCAGTCTTTAGGCAAAGCCGTCAAGTTTCTTGTCGCCGGAGCTTAGTACACTAAGTGACAAGACAAGAAACGCCGACAATGCCGACTAAAGTTGATTAACGACGCTAAAAAACGAAAATTAGTCTTCGTCGATTGAGTTCGCGTAACCTTCTGCGTCAAGTAAGTTCTCTAACTCACCCGCATCATCAACTTTAACTTTGAATAACCAACCGTCACCAAACGCGTCAGAGTTAACTAGTTCTGGTGAATCTTCAAGGTCTTCGTTGATTTCAACAACCGTACCTGAGATTGGTGCGTAAATGTCTGAAGCGGCTTTTACAGATTCTGCAACGGCAACGTCATCGCCTGTGCTGATTTCATCATCAACATCTGGTAATTCAACAAATACCATGTCACCTAAAAGGCCTTGTGCGTGTTCAGTAATACCAACAGTAACGGTACCGTCACCTTCGTTACGAACCCACTCATGAGATGTTGCATATTTTAATTCTGAAGGAATGTTGCTCATTTTTATTTTTCCTATTCTTGATAGTTTAAATTTCTGTAAAATTTTATAGCACAAAAACTATAAAAAAATAATATTTTAACGTTAACGCATCCTAAATAATTGTAATCGCAGTGAAGCTGTCAAATTGCGAGGCGCTGAGCTTAGTGTACTAAGTGATTGCGCCGAGTCAATGCAGACAATAAAACTGCGGTTTCAAGTATGACGGATGAATTAAAAAACTTTTTTGCCGTTACGAACAAAGCTTGGCTTAGTCACGGTAACTTTTACTAATTTCTTACGCATTTCTACTTCAACGACATCGCCTACTTTTACGCTACGTGGTACACGTGCTAAAGCAACACTGTGCTCTAATGTAGGAGAGAAAGTACCTGAAGTTATTTCACCGTCGCCAAATTCTGTAACAACTTTCTGGTGAGAACGTAGTACACCTTTAGCTTCCATCACTAAACCAACAAGTTTAGGTTGGTCGCCCGCGGCTTTTTGCGCGGTTAAAACGTCACGACCGATAAACTCACGATCTTCTGGTTCCCAGCTGATAGTCCAAGCCATGTTGGCAGCAATTGGAGATACCGTTTCGTCCATATCTAAACCATAAAGGTTCATACCTGCTTCAAGACGTAAAGTATCACGTGCGCCTAAGCCACATGGTGCAACACCTGCGTCTAATAATTTTTGCCAGAAATCTTCTGCTGCGCTATCTGGTACAATAATTTCGTAACCGTTTTCGCCAGTGTAACCAGTCGTTGCGATAAATAAATCACCCACTTGTACACCAAAGAAAGGCTTCATACCTTCTACAGCGGCTTTTTCTTCATCAGAAAGCAAGGTAGCTACTTTAGCAATAGCTTCAGGACCTTGTACGGCGATCATGCCAAATTCAGGACGTTCAGTGATTGTGATATCAAAACCAGCTGATTGCTTGTCCATCCAAGCTAAGTCTTTTTCACGAGTTGCTGAGTTAACCACTAAACGGTAGTTTGTTTCAGAGAAGAAGTAGATAATTAAATCATCAATTACGCCGCCCGCTTCATTTAACATACCGGTGTAAAGTGCTTTACCTGGTACGGTTAATTTAGCAACATCGTTAATCACTAAACGACGTAAGAAAGCTTTGGCGTCGCTGCCTTGCACATCAACAATAGTCATGTGTGAAACATCAAACATACCGGCATCGGTTCTTACCGCATGGTGCTCTTCTATTTGAGAGCCATAGTTAATTGGCATTTCCCAGCCGTAAAAATCAACCATTTTTGCGCCTGAAGCTAAGTGCTTAGCATGTAATACTGTTTTATTTGTCATATGTTCCACCTAGATAGTGATCAAAAGGGATGATTAAAAAGAATAATCAAAATAAATAATCAAAGTTGGCTAATTATAGCTGCCAGTTATCGTTGATTCAACAATAAAACTCACATTCAAAAAATATAAACCCATGTTTTATCGAATATCAGAATTATATTTTATTGAATGGCTTTTTTTGAAATTTATAACCAGCTTATGCAAGTGTTGTGGCTGTAGAACAAATAAAAGCCAATATAAATATTGGCCTTTATTTTAATTGCGCTGCCAAAGGGCTAAAAAACAAGTATTTCCTGACTAAAGAGTCAGAATTAAAGCCTGTCTTTTCGGTAAGCTAACGCAGGAAGGTCAGCCTTAGTGCCAAGTGCTTGAGCAATTAACAACTTTTTAGCAGGGGCAAAGTTATTGATTAGCTGCATCCCTAGACCACGGAGTAATTTAATCGGAGCGACATGAGGCTCAAATGCTTGTTTAATACCTGCCATGGCGGCAATCATTTCTGTCGCTTCGCTTTTGCGCCAACGGGAAAATGCCTTTAAATCGGCAGAATTGACAAATTCAGCAGCGCCTTCATGATAATAACCTTCATCTGTGGTTTGTTTATCGGTTAAAGTCTGCGCTAATCCTGCAGCATCGAGTAAACCTAAATTAACACCTTGGCCAGCTAGGGGGTGAATGGTGTGCGCAGCATCACCAATAAGTACCACGCGCTCTTTGACAAAGTCTTGCGCTAAACGCATGGTTAATGGGTAAGTAAATCGCTCACTCACGAGCTTAATATCACCTAACTTACCATCACTAGCAGCTGTTAACTCTTTGGCAAAATCAACTGCATCAAGTTCAGTCAAACGCTGAGCATCATCTGGTGCTGTTGAATACACAATGGAGCATAATTTACCTTCTGACTTTGCAGATTGCAGTGGTAAAAACGCTAACGGCCCGCTGTCTAAAAACACTTGCCAAGCAGTGTTTTGGTGACCTTGTGGGCACTCAACCGTTGCAACAATGGCGTGGTGATCATAATCTTTGAAGATCATTGCCATATCCATTTGTTTTCGTACCCACGAATTTGCGCCATCAGCCCCAACCACGAGTTTAGCAATAATAGGTTGGCTTGGTGCGTTATCAGCTTCTTGTGCAAATGTGGCAAATACTTCACTGTCGCCATGACTAATGCTGGCAAGTTTATTGTCGGTAAAAAAATGAATACCGTCGTCTTGTTGTGCTTTTTGCCACAGAGCATGACGGATCACTTTATTTTCAATAATCCAGCCCAAATTATCTTCAGGTGGAAAAGTGCTACTGTCTTGTGCTGAAAAATCGAGTTTACCGACACCCGATTTGTCCCAAACATGCATGTGTTGATAATCTTGCAATCGGCTAGCTTCAATTGCCGACCAAACACCAAGATTAGCAAAAATATTGCGACTGGCAACATTAATAGCGCTCACTCTGACATCAATATTGTCATCAAGCTCGGTTACTGGCGCCGTATCTACCATGGCAATTTTCAATTGGCTTTTTGCACGTAGAGCCAAGGCTAGCGTTAAACCCACCATGCCAGCACCAACAATTAACACATCAAATTTTTGCATGTTTATCTCTTTTAACATTCGAAGAAGACATAATAGCCTCCAATAACTTTTTAGACTCCCGACAAGCCCCTCGGGAGTGACGATAGCTGAAACTATCATTATTTACTGCTTAACTGTAACGTCCTAGCTCTCTCGTTGAGGATCTAGTGCTTAACTTTCTTCCCCAAAATGTCTTGTCAGAGATCTAGCGCTTAACTGTCATCCCCGAAGTGTCTTGTCGGGGATCTAGCTTTTTATTTCCAATAGCGAATTAATAACCCATGGTCTTTTTAACTAAGGCATTTTTAATCGGTGAAATAAAGTTAAGCGTCTGTAAAGCGATATTCCTGCCAACCACCAAAGGCGATAAATCATTGGCAAATAAAGTTACCAAGGAGTCTGTTAATTGAATCACCGCTTGCTGGTCTTTTTCTCTATCGACTTGATAGGCGTTTAATAATGAAAAGCTACCTAAGTCATCACCATTTGCTAACGCCTTTTCAACTAATTGTGCCATCATTTCAACATCACGAAGACCGAGGTTAAACCCCTGCCCTGCAATGGGATGGATGGTGTGTGAGGCATTTCCGATAAGCGCCATACGGTGGTGAATTTGCCTTTGAGCTTGTAATAACACTAAAGGGTAGACATTACGTTTACCGACATGTGTTATCGCGCCTAGGAAGCTACCAAAAGCGCGCTCTAGTTCAACTTTAAAGGCATCATCATCGAGTTTTTGAATCGTCTCGGCTTGCTCTGGCGTCATGGTCCACACCAGCGAACAACGAGATCCCCCTGATGACAGCTCTTTTAAAGGCAGCATGGCGATAGGACCATGCTCAGTAAAACGCTCAAAAGCCTTATTTTTATGAGCCTGCTCAGTAGAGACATTGGTAATTAAGGCGACTTGGCCATAATCATCACACTTGACCTCAATATTGGCCAACTTGCGACAAGGGGAATGAACGCCATCACAGCCTAATAATAAACTTGTTGATAAATACTTACCTGACTTTAGCTTTACACTAACCTGCTCAAGGCTAGAATCAGCTAAGGCTTGAGTTTGGGCATCATTTTTCCAAAGAATATCTTCAATAGAATCAGGGGCGAACCATTGGATATTATGTCTGCCACTAAGGGCTTTTAACTGAGCTTTGCCAATAAGCGCCATATCAATGACATAACCTAAGGCATTAACATTATAATCACTGGCATTGAGCCTAGCTTTAGCGAAGTGCCCTCGGTCTGAAATATCAATATCCGTTATCGCACAGGCATCATCTGTTAGATATTGCCATGCGCCAACTTTCGCTAAATATCCAGCACTACCGTGTGAAAGAGCTAACACTCGAGCATCAAATAACTGAGTATCATCAACAGGTTTGGTTTGCTGAAAAGGCAAGGCTTCAATAATAGCAATAGACAATAAGCTACCATCAGTTTTAGTTAATTTACTTAAACTAAGCGCCATAAGGCTGCCTGATAATCCGCCACCAGAAATAATGACATCAAAAAATTGCTTAGGGTTGTCCATCACATTCGTCTTATTATTTATTTTAGTTTTAGCAGTAACTACATAACAGTTTACTGAATTTCAATTAGCACTTTATTGATACAGCAACATAAATTATGTTTTTAGTCGCTTTATGCCTTCGCGGCTTGCATTAATGCTTCAATTTCTTCGATTGTTTGTGGTGAGTTTGTGGTTAAGTTTTCAAAACCATCAGCAGTTACCGCAATATTATCTTCGATACGCACACCAATTCCACGCCACTTTTCATCAACATTGACATCCGTCAGTGGAATATAAATACCCGGTTCAATGGTCATTACCATGCCCACTTCAAAAGCACGCAATTGCTCTTTATCAAGACTAATTTGGTAATCACCAACATCATGAACATCTAAGCCTAACCAGTGACCAAGACCATGAATGAAGTAGTCTTTTACTTTCTTTTCTGCCATTAACTCATCAAGATCGCCAACTAAAATACCTAAATCAATGAGCCCTTGGGTTAAAAATGTGTTGGTAAGCACATTTAATTTGGCGAAGCACATGCCCGGTTTAATTGCATTAATTGCTAAGTTTTTAGCATCAAGCACTAATTGGTAAATGGTTTTCTGTTCAGCGCTGAACTTACCGTTAATAGGGAAAGTACGTGTGATATCAGCTGCATAGCCCGATAGTTCTGCACCGGCATCAATCAATAATAATTCGTTATCTTTTAACACATCATCATTATTGGTGTAGTGCAAAATATTGGCGTTATCTCCACCGGCAACGATACTCGCATAAGCGGGATGCCTTGCACCGTGACGGGCAAATTCATGTAAAATTTCAGCTTCTATTTGATATTCCAACTTACCCACTTGGCTTTTTTGCATAGCACGTTGGTGCGCTAAGCCAGAAATGTGGTTGGCGGTGCGCATTAAAGCCAGTTCATTCTCTGATTTAATTAATCTTAAATCAGCAATAATAGGGTCCGCATCAGTGAGCTGCTCTGGAGCATTTGCGCCTTGGCGAATTCGACTTTTTACTTGCTTTAACCAAGTGAAAACTTGTGCAGCAAAAGTATCATCATTAAAGCCAAATAAAACTTGGCTTTTACCATCAAGATAATCAGACAATAACACGTCAATTTCAGCTAACTCATAGCTTTCATCAACACCATATTCTTCTACCGCTTTTATTTGCCCTACCCGACGACCTTGCCAAATTTCATGTAGCGGATCTTTTGGTAGTGAAAAAAGCACTGATTTATTATTGTCCTGTTCATCTTTAAGTAAAACTAATAACGCATCCGGCTCATTAAACCCAGTTAAATAAAAGAAGTTTTTGTTTTGGCAAAAAGCAAATTCGGTATCGTTACTACGAGTTAACTCTTTGCCAGCAGGAAAAAATGCCACACTATTGCTTGGCATTTTTTTGAAAAAAGCGGCACGATGTGCAGAGTACTCTTTCATAGGTAACTGGTTCATAGGTAACTGGCTCATAGATAAAGGGTTAATGGATGTAGAGCTCATATTTAACGTCATGCCTTTTTGGTTGATAAGGTATTATTGTTTACGCTGACTTTTCTTACTGAAGCAAACCATATCGTCGAAGAACAGCCTGGCGAAGAATAAATTGGCGAAACAAACTACTCACTAGCCTTAACCGCTTAATGAAGTGTTTTTTTCTCATCATTCGTTGGTTGAACATTTGGCGGAGTAGCGAGTTCACTAAAACAAAGCAAGGCAGAAATACGGACATACTCACTGATTTCAAAATAAGCTTGCTCGGTATCTTCATCTTCATCCATTTCATCAGATAAATTAGCAATCTCACCAAAGTCAGTTAAAACTTCTTTCACATCTTCAGAGACCACTGGGCTGTCTTTTTGTTGTAAACCAAAGCCTAAATTAAAGCCTTGTACCCAAACACTCAATGCATGACCGCGTTCAGCCATTGAGTCATCGTCATCAGGTAATAATAAATTAAAGCTATAGCTATCATCTAAAATGCTAGTCCATAACTCGCTATACAATTGTTTAAGGGCAACTTTAACCGCACTAGGAAAGCCATCACCTTCATTGAAAAGATCGTTCAGCATGGCAAGGTAGCCTTGATCTTCAAACTCAAAACCCGCACACACTAAGCCCGTTAAAACACCGTGAAGCTCACTCGCATGAGATTTAACATCTTCACTCGTTAAGATGGCTTGCATAGTAGCAAAATCAATTAAGTTATTATTGCTGTCGTTAGTCGCTGTTGTGTCAGTCATGATTTAATTCTGTGGTTTCTGAATGATATTACCAGTAATGGTATCACTGCCTAAAATATCAGAAAAGAAAAATAACAGAAAAAACCTTTTTAACAGCGCTATTTACTTGCATAGCAGGCTAAGCGTAGTTATCATTAAAATAATGGGCAATATTTAGCTAATCTATGGCTATATTGTTAATAACTCTTGGAATTTTTTATAAATGGCGCAAAGAACTGTCGAAATCAACGTTGTTGATCGCAAGCTAAAAATAGCTTGCCCAATAGGGCAAGAAACTGCTTTATTGTCTGCGGCACAAGAACTAAGTGAGCGTTTATCTAAAGACGGTGCTAGCAAAGCAATTAGTACACCAGAGCAAACCTTACTAATGACTGCACTAAACTTGGCAAATGATTTACTAAAAACTCAACAACAATTAAAAGTTGAGCAACAAGAAAACCAAGAAAAGATTGCTTTATTACAGTCAACCATAGAACAAGCCCTTTCTCCTACCAAGAAAAAAAGCGCATAAACATTAACTGTTTAGCTTTTCTACAGCTTGGTTATCTGGTGTAAAGCCGTGTTAGCTTAAAAATAAAACATAACGAATAATTAGACAGCACTCGATTCACTTTTACAAAAAAAAACTTATTCGATGATCATTTTTTCGCTATACTAAATCTGCTTCTGGGGTGTTTGTGTGCGAACTATGTCCCTGAGCCGATAAGTTTTACCTTAGGGAATTGACTATTAGCTATTGCGCAAGCCCGGCTCGTATCGGGAAGCCTACGGTTAGCATGATATTTCCGCCCTGAACACACGGTGTTCAGGACTATTGTGAGCTGCGGCACCTTGGAAGCAACCTTTCCTACCCTTTATGTTTAAATCAAAAAATATCAAATTAAGAAAATATCCCCTTTAGCATAATAAAATATCATCATGATATTTCCGCGCACTCCTAAGAAAAGCACACGGTGTTCAGGACTATTGTGAGCTGCGGCACCTTGGAAGCAACCTTTACTCTTTACCTTTAAATCAAAAATATCAGAATATTTCCGTCCTCCTAAGAAAGGCACTTGGATTCAGGCTTACAGTGCATTAGCTTTGCTATTAATAAATTCAGGTCTAGGTAACTTATCTAAAATGGCGTAAAGATACATAACAATGGTGGTTAACCCTGCGGCAATAAAAAACAACCATTGCCCGCCAAGGTGGTCGAGAATAATTCCTCCACCTAAAGGGGCAATAGCATAACCAAATTCATAAAATGACGCGGCACCAAAATAAGCGCCACGTAAATGATCCGGCGCTAAGCGATCAATATGAACATTCATTGTTGGAAATAAAATAGTTTCCGCCAAACTCATTACCACAATAGCGCCAATCCAGCCCCAAAAAAGCGTTAACGGATTTAGCCCTAACCATACTTGTGAACACATCAGTAACACTAATCCCACTTGTATTCTTGCCACCAATGATAAATTCGCCATGAGTCTTAACAACAAAAACTGTGTTGAGATTATCACCAGTGCATTAGTAAAGATCATTGCTGAGATTAGTTCCAGTAAATCAGGCACTTTGGCACGTGTTAAATATTGAATTAGTGAGCTGTCCATTTGCGCATAAATAAACATACACAAAATATTTGCCAAGATAAGGCACTGCAATAACTTATCAGCAATAAGAATTTTAAAAATTTTGTTTTCTTCAGGCTTTTTATTGCTAGCTTTTTTAACTAACTCATCTTTCACTGTTGCCCCTTCATTTAACTCATTCAGTTCAGCTGCTGATTGCTCTGCTTCTTCACTAGCAGGCTTATTTTGTTGATGCTGAGTAAAGCCCCACCATAATAAGGCTAATAAAAATCCAAAGGCGCCTGCAGTGATATAAAAGCTTGATTGCTCACCAGTTAAGCCCATCCACAGGCCAAGCATAGGCCCTACCGCACAACCGACATTAACCACAAAATATAAAGATTGCATGGCAAGTTCTCGGGTACTTTTATCGTTAATTATATCGCCAATCAGTGCTGAGGTAAGCGGTCGCCATAACGCAGTAGCAATAGAACATAATGTGATTACCACAGCATAGCCAGTAATAGAGTTGACCTGCGCCAGTAGTGAAAAAGAAACAATATATAAAAGGCCACTTGCGTACATCATTTGGTGTCGTCCGATACGATCAGATAATGCACTCCCCGCAAAACTTACCAATACTGAAACAACTGCAGCACCAGATAAAATCCCACCAACTTCGGTAGCTGTTAAGGCAAAATTTTCATACAAAATAACCGCTAGGAACGGCCAAACCATATAAAAGCTACCGCGAGTAATGAAAGAGCCAAATAGCAAAATCCACATTAAGCGTGGAAATTGTTTAAAGCGGGAGATTGAGACAACACTCGACATGACTATCCTTAACTAAAAAACCAGAACTAACAACTAAAGCGCCAGTTATGTAAACAAAAAGATTTACTTAATTTATTGTATTGCTTTTTAGTTGATAAAAGCAATACAATTTATTGTGATAACTTATTAATCAAGCGGTGCAATGCTCAATACCCAGTCAAGAACTAGAAAAGAACACTCTGATAATTCAGCTGCTATAGGTGTATTTGACTCTGGTGTTGGCGGACTTTCCATTGCAAGCTGTATTCATCAGACTTTACCTAATGAAAACTTAATATATGTTGCCGATACCTTGCACGCCCCTTATGGTGATATGCAGCCTCAAGCTTTAGCTAAGCGAGTTCATGCGATAGCACAGTATTTTTTAAGTAAACAAGTTAAAGCTATGGTGGTTGCTTGCAACACTGCTACCGTGAATGTTATCGGTCAGCTTCGACAAGAAATTGATGTCCCAATCATTGGCGTTGAGCCAGCCATCAAACCTGCCGCTTTGGAAAGTAAAAATGCTAAAGTTGGTATTTTAGTGACGCAAGCAACGGCAAAAAACGAACACTTTCTTCAACTAGTTAACCGTCACAAAAACGGTGCTCAAGTACATATTCAAGCGTGTCCTGGTTTGGTTGATTTAATTGAGCAAGGGAAGATTGATTCAATACAGTGTCAACAGCTATTGCAAGAATATTTAACGCCGCTGCTTAATAAAGGGATAGACAGTTTAGTACTTGGTTGTACCCATTACCCTTTTTTAATCAAACAAATAGAAAACATTGCAGGGAAACACTTAACTATTCATCAAACGGCAACCCCTGTGACTAATCAGTTAAAAAGAAGGTTGACCGACTCATTACTTGAAGCGCCAACAACGCAGCAAGGGCAATGTCAATTTTTAAGCTCAAAAGTAAGTACTCAACAACAAAAGTTATTTTCTAAACTGTGGCAACAAACAGTCAATTTACAGCCTTTACCGTAAAGTTCATCACTCAATGCCCTGTTCAACGCTAAAAAACATATGCCATGCCTACACCAATAGCATTCTCAGCTGATGTAATACTGTTATCAGAGGCAGTTGTCGTATCTATCTTATACTCAACATATAAATGAGTTTCTTCAATCCAGTGGTATTTAGCGCCTAATATTATGTGTTCTAAGTGATAATTACCGCTATTAGCCAGCGTAGCAACAGAGCCATCTTTCAATGAGTTATAACCAATTAAAGGCGTAATGCCGTTGGCAAAGCGATAAGATGCATGAAGTTCAATTCCTGAAGCTTCATCCATAATTTGTCCAGCATCATTAAACTCATGGTTATCCATTTTCGTTAGCAATAATGCAGCTTGAAACCCTTCAGCTCGTAAATTGCTATACGTCATATAGCCAGAAATTACCGTACCTTTTCTGCTGGTAGTTAATGGTCCTCTAGTCGCTATTAAGTTAGCTTTATTAAAGCCTAAACCAAAGCCTAATTTATAAGGGGCTTTATAAGTAAGAGCAACCGCATAAGAGTCATCATAATTGACATTTAAATTTAAGTCGCCTGGTTGAAAATCATCAAAGGTTATTTGCTCATCTGTTGCTTGATATTGAATACCCGCATAAAAATCATCTGTGGTGTAACTATATTGAATTGCTTGCTCAGCACGACCTGCGCCAGAAAAGCCACCGTCCGTGCCAAAATTGTACACTCCTGATGCTGCGGAGCCAAAAACATCAAATACATCAGTGATGCCCGTAACGGTATATGTTACCCCCCATTGTTTACCAAGTGTGAGTGTACCGTAGTCTTGGTGTGTTAGACCGACATAGCCCATGCGTAACCATAAGATATCTTCCGAGGGACCTGTACTAGTTAAACTGCCATTATCAACATGTAAACTGTCTGAGTTTGACGAAACTTTAACCCCCCACTCTAACTTCGCTAACGATTTCCAATCATGGGTTAATTGATGTGAGGTATCAAAGTAAAACCGCGAAAAGCCATCTTGTAATTGATTCTCACCATCACTGCCATATAAATAAACCGAAACGTTGCCATTTATATTAAAGTCCGTTTTACCATTATTATAAACTTCTACCGCCGAGACATTAAATGCCACGGTAGATAATAAAATGCTAGTGGTTGTTAACAGCTTCACTTTCTTCATAGTAATCCCTTGAGTATTCTTAAATGGTTTAGCTAAAGCATTCAATCTGAGTGTAAATCAATTAAATTATATTTACATAAATCAGTCTTCTAGCTTGTCATTTAGCAATAATGGCAGTGAAAAATTTTTGATGCGCATCAAAAATTTAAGACGTTTAGCCATCTAGGCGTAAAAAAACTAGAGAATTTTAATGGGACAAGGTAGAATTAGCGACATTAAATTGAACCATGCTAAATGTCTGTATAAATGTGCTGTTTTACCCGCATTTAAAGACGTTAATTTAGCTGTTCATTCACTTTAGAAAATATATTGAGGATTTATGTCTAGACACTTTTTTACTTCTGAGTCTGTTTCTGAAGGTCACCCAGATAAAATTGCCGATCAAATTTCAGATGCGGTATTAGACGCTATCATCGCCAAAGATAAGAATGCCCGAGTAGCCTGTGAAACTATGGTAAAAACCGGTGTTGCGATTATCTCTGGTGAAGTATCGACCAATGCTTGGGTTGACCTTGAAAAGCTTACTCGTAACGTTATCAGTGAAATTGGCTACACCTCTTCTGATGTTGGTTTTGACGGTGAAACCTGTGGCATCATGAACTTAATTGGTCAACAATCTCCTGAAATTGCTCAAGGTGTTGATCGCAGCAAGCCTGAAGAGCAAGGCGCTGGTGACCAAGGCTTAATGTTTGGTTATGCAACTAATGAAACACCAACCTTAATGCCTGCACCACTTTATTACTCTCATCGTTTAGTTGAGCGTCAAGCTGAAGCACGTAAATCAGGTGTTTTACCTTGGTTACGCCCTGATGCAAAGTCACAAGTGACTTTTGTTTACGAAGATAACAAGCCAGTCGCTATTGATACTGTTGTTCTTTCTACTCAGCATAATCCTGATATCAAACAAGACGATTTAGTTAATGCGGTAATGGAGAACATTATCAAGCATGTACTGCCTGCAGAATTATTAACGGAAGAAACTAAATACCATATCAACCCAACGGGTCGTTTTGTAATTGGTGGTCCAGTAGGTGATTGTGGTTTAACCGGTCGTAAAATTATTGTTGATACTTATGGCGGCATGGCACGTCACGGCGGCGGTGCTTTCTCAGGTAAAGATCCATCAAAAGTTGACCGTAGTGCAGCATACGCAGGTCGTTATGTTGCTAAAAACATTGTGGCTGCAGGTTTAGCTGAGCGTTGTGAAATTCAAGTATCTTACGCTATTGGTGTTGCCGAGCCGACGTCAATCTCTGTTGATACCTTTGGTACTGGCAAGGTATCTGAAGAAAAACTAGTTGAGTTAGTGCGTGAGCATTTTGACCTACGTCCATACGGCATCACTAAAATGTTAGATCTACTACACCCTATGTATCAGCAAACCGCTGCATACGGTCACTTTGGTCGCGAACCATTTGAAATGACAGTTGGCGATGATACTTTCACAGCATTTAGCTGGGAAAAAACAGATAAAGCTGACGATTTACGTAAATCAGCCGGCTTATAGTGAATATGTAGTGAACCTTAGTGTTTGCTACTCTACATTCTGTATTTGCTAGCTCCTAGATATCCGTATCTTCGCTAGCTACCGCACATCCTGTACCTGCTAGCTCCTAGATATCCGTATCTCCGCTAGCTACCGTACATCCTGTACATAATAAAAAGCCAGTATATCTAACGATATACTGGCTTTTTTGTCATTGATTTAAGCATAGTGGTTAATCTTTTAACCACTAATCTCTAGTTAGCTGCATCTAACCTTTTACGTAGGCTTTGGCCCCAATCATTGAATAGCTCTTTAGCACTTTGAGCACGCGCCATTTCAGTGTTTGGTTGGTAATCATCACCAATAGCTACCGTACCTTCAAAGATATGAATTAAGCTTCTTGATTTACCGTCACGTAAGTGAACTGATAAATGAAACTCACCCGAGCCTTTTGTTCTTGCTTCTTTATCTTCTTGTAAGGCATATGGCATAAAGCTGATAATTTCAACATCAACAATTAGTACGCCCTTACCTTCTTTTTCAACGATCTCATAACGACCATTGTTTTCAGTTAAACCTTTTGTTACCGCTTTCTTAAAACGTTCTTTTAAATGAGTACGGTTACCTTTTTGCACTTCCCAGTGGAAACTTTCTTTATCAATCCACGGTGGTGAAATAATTTTAGTGTGAGAAAGGTCTAAGTCTTGAATATAAACTTTATTGTAACCGCTTAATGAAATTATTGGGCTAGCAAAGTTTTTATCAACAGAGATAATATTACTATTATCAGCAATTGCTGATTGACTCGCTAAGCCTAAAGAAAGTACACCCGCCGCAAGCGTGGTAAGTATAGTTTTTTTCATTGTTATTCCTTTTTATTTAGATTACTTGTGAAACTACAAGTAATCTCGTAGTGAGTCAAATGAAACTACTGAAAGTGTACATTTTTCTCTATTGTTTCATTGTATTTTAGCTGAACTGCCCATATTTTAATGTATTAATTATAAATAACGATAAGCTTCCCTATGCGAAATCCTAGAATTTACCAACAAAGCCAGTTTACTATAAATGATTCGGTCAGCTTATCTGAAGATGCTTTTGGCCATGTTGTCAGAGTTTTGCGCTTAAAAGAAGGTGATGCCATCACACTATTTAACGGTGAGGAAGCTTTTCAATATAATGCAGTGTTAGCTAATGTCAGCAAAAAGTCAGCTCAAGCAGAGATTAAAACCAAAGAAAAGATTTTAACTGAGTCGCCATTAAACATTCATTTAGGTCAAGGCATCTCACGCGGTGATAGAATGGACTTTACCTTACAAAAGTCTGTTGAATTAGGTGTCAACACCATAACACCGCTTTTTACCGAGCGTTGTGGTGTTAAGTTAAATGCTGAACGTCTTGAAAAGAAGCGTCAACAATGGCAAAAAATAGTGATAAGTGCCTGTGAACAAAGTGGTAGAGCTATAGTACCTAGTGTAGCCGAGCCTATGCAGTTATCTGATTGGCTAAAACAACAAACCAAGGCGTTAAAAATTAATTTACACCCGAAAGCTCAGCACTCTATTATGAGCTTACCTATGGAAAATAATCGCGTAAGGTTACTTATTGGGCCTGAAGGTGGCTTAACAGATGAAGAAATAACTCTGGCAAATCAAAATGACTACTATGACGTACTGCTTGGACCAAGAGTATTACGTACTGAAACTGCAGCGCTGACCGCAATCACAGCATTACAATGTAAGTTTGGCGATCTTAAATAAATTAACGGTAAAACTTTGCTACTGTAGTCATAATAAGAATACTGACTACTCAGTTTGCTTAACACTGAACAGGATAAAAAATGACAATAACAACCGAACAATCAAAGCCAGTGATTAAACTTGGCGTAGTGATGGACCCTATTTCACAAGTCAAAGTCGCCAAAGATTCATCAATGGCGATGATGCTTGAAGCGCAAAAGCGTGGCTATCAGCTTTACTACATGGAAATGAAAGACTTATACCTTGAACAAGGCCAGTGTCGCGCGACAACTCATAGGGTAAAAGTGTTTGATGATAGTGATCACTGGTATGAATTATCTGAGCCAGAAGATATTGCCGTAAGTGACTTAGATGCAGTGTTAATGCGCAAAGATCCTCCGTTTGATACTGAATTCATTTATGCCACTTATATGTTAGAGCGTGCTGAAGTTGCAGGGACATTAATCGTCAATAAGCCACAAAGCTTACGCGATTGTAATGAAAAATTATTTACCGCATGGTTCAGTGACTTAACCCCTAAAACCCTGGTTACTCGAAGCAGCGATAAAATCCGTGAATTTCATCAAGCAGAGAAAGACGTCATCATTAAGCCACTTGATGGCATGGGTGGCGCTTCTATTTTTCGCATTAAAGAAAAAGATGCTAATGTCGGCGTGATCATCGAAACACTGACAAATCATGGCGAGCAATATGCCATGGTACAAGAATATATGCCTGAAATTACCGATGGCGACAAGCGTATTTTAATTGTTAATGGCGAGCCTATGCCCTATTGTTTAGCGCGTATCCCTGCTCAAGGGGAAACTCGAGGTAATTTAGCCGCTGGTGGTCGAGGAGTAGCCCGCCCATTGAGTGTTAGTGACAAAGCCATTGCTGATGCTATTGCACCAGAGTTGAAAAAACGTGGCTTATACTTTGTTGGTTTAGATGTCATTGGCGATAAAGTTACTGAAATTAATGTTACCAGTCCAACCTGTATTCGAGAAATTGAAGCGGCTTACCCGATCAACATCAGCGGTAAGTTAATGGATGCGATTGAAGATAATATTAATCAATAAAACGTTGGAGTTGTTATGGTCGGTATGAAAAGTGAAGGTGAATATAATGAACAAGCAAAAGTTAACGCTATGCCAATGAACAGTTTGGAGAACCACTTATTAATTGCGATGCCTTCACTTGGCGACCCTTTCTTCAATAAAACAGTTACCTACATTTGTGAGCACAATGAAGAAGGTGCAATGGGCCTAATCATTAATTTGCCGGTAAACATCACCTTATCTGATTTGCTTAAACAAATTGAGCCCGAAGAGGATGAAGAAGCGCAAGTGCTAGAGAGCAGCCAAGAAGTAGTTGCCAACGCTACTGATATTACCAATAGCCTAGAGCAATTAGTGTTATCCGGTGGTCCTATCTCACAGCAACGCGGTTTCGTTTTGCATAGTTCGCAAAGCGGCTGGAGTAGTTCACTAGCCCTAAGTAAAGAGCTAATGATCACCACCTCCAAAGATATTCTTTTAGCCTTAGGTACTGAAAAAGCTCCTGAGCAATTCATTGTTACTCTCGGTTACGCAGGATGGGGACCAGGTCAACTTGAAGAAGAGTTACAAGCAAACTCTTGGTTAACAACACCTGTTGATAGCGATATTTTATTTAATACCCCAATAGAGTTACGTTGGAAAAAAGCGACTGAGAAATTAGGGATAGATCTTGCGCATTTATCCTCCGATATTGGCCATGCTTAAGTCGCTGTAATCTCAGCTGTTCACATGAAAAACCAAAGGAAACAAAATGTCCTCAAAAACTAAATCACCAATTGGCCAACGTACCATCATTGGTTTAGATTTTGGTAAAAAATATATCGGCGTTGCTGTTGGTCAAGAGATGACAGGTAGTGCTACTCCACTTGGCTCGGTAAAGGCTAATGATGGTATTCCGCATTGGGATAATTTAGCTAAATACATAAATGAGTGGCAACCAGACTTTGTTGTTGTAGGTTTACCCTTGAATATGGATGGTAGTGAGCAGCAACTAACTCTTGATGCTAAAAAATTTGGCAACCGTGTTCATGGACGTTTTGGTATTAAAGTTGAATTTCAAGATGAACGATTAACCACTGCAGATGCCAAAGAACAACTTTTTGCCCGTGGTGGCTATAAAAATTTGAAGAAAGACAATATTGATGCAGAGTCGGCTCGGTTAATTATTGAAAGCTTTTTTGAGCAGCAATACAGCTAACGTTAACTCAACCCCGTTTTAACTAACATTACTTATCCAGTGATTACTTTATCTTATTTAGCTAAATACCGCGTTATCATCACGAGTCCAATCGTCTAGCCAATCAATGAATCCCAGTGACTAAACCCTATGAATATTTTTACCATTATTTTGCCCCTTGTTTTGGTGGCAACACTAGGGTTTATCTGCGCCAAAAGTCAGTGGCTTAGCCGAGCACAAATAGATGCCTTAAGTAAATTTACCTTTTACTTAAGTATTCCGGCATTTTTGTTTTATCAGATGGCGAAGGCTGATTTATCAGGACAAGTCAGTCCGCAGTTTTTTGCTGCTTTTTATCTGCCAGTACTTTGCTGTTACGCCCTAGCCATGTTGGTGCACTATCTGGTTAAAGCTAAAGCGTCGAATAACAAAAATGCCGCGGTATTTGCTTTGGGGGCAAGCTACTCCAATACGGTTATTGTTGGTTTACCTATCTTATTAATTGCAGTAGGTGAACAAGCTGTCGGTATAACTTTTCTCATTATCACCTTTCATAGCATGTTACTTTTTGCCTTAACCAGTGCGATTGCGGCAAAAGGCACGGATAAATTTAGTTACGCTCACTTTCTTCTACAAAACCTTAAAAACCCCTTAGTGCTAAGCATTACCCTTGGCTTAATGGTGAATCTACTCGGCATTGAACTACCAACCCCCATTCAAGAGACTCTTGCTATGCTTGGTAAACCGGCAATCACTATCGCGTTATTTATATTAGGTGCATCACTCAATCACTATCGAATAACTAGCCAGATAACACTCACCTTAGTGGCATGTTTTCATAAGTTGATATTGCTGCCCTGTTTAGTTTTTATTACTGCACAATACCTTTTCAATTTGCCATCAGTCACGGTGGCTGTGTTAGTGGTATTGAGTGCTAGCCCAACAGGAGTTAACGCCTATCTTATTGCACAAGGGCAACAGCAAAGCCAAGAAGTGGTTGCTGGAACCGTTGTACTGAGTACGCTACTTTGTATAGTAACAATGCCGCTTTGGTTAATGCTGGTGCTATAAGATTAGCCTGAGCCTTCATCACCATAATTAATTGACTTTTCCCCTGCTAGGATTACACTAAAAAATAGCTTTATTTCAATAAGATATATTTATGAATGCTATTAACTTTTCCTGTAGACCTTATGCTTTACTTTTTACTATTTTAATAGCATCACTTAGTGGCTGTGATGATAATAAACAAGGTATTGCGCTAGGCACGCTAGAGCGAGAGCGCATCGCCCACACCGCAACTGTTAGCGAAGTTATTACTTCGCTCCCCGTGAGTTCTGGTAGCCAAGTCAGTAAAGGCACAGTACTGGTTAAACTCAATGATGTGTTACAAAAAGCCCAAGTAGCAAAAGCACAAGCGCAAATGCAACAAGCGAAAGCTAATTTAGAAAAAGTTCATCGCGGTGCTCGTAAAGAAGAAGTCGCAGCAGCGTCAGCTAAAGTTGCTGGCGCTAAAGCGGCACTAACCAAAAGTGAAGCCAACTATCAACGCGCTAAAACTCTAATTAAAAAAGCGCTTGCCAGTCAAGCAACCCTAGATAATGCCCTCGCCGCACGCGATGAAAACAACGCCAAACTTCACAGCGCACAAGAGCAATTACTGCAACTTATCAATGGCGCAAGGATTGAAGACTTACAAATTGCAGAAGCGATCCTTGCCACAGCCGTTGCCGTTCTCGACAGTGAAAAGAAAAAATTGCAAGATTTAACCATTACCGCCAAGCGTGATGGTTTGTTAGATAATTTACCTTGGAATTTAGGTGAGCGAGTAACACAAGGCAGTCCTGTCGCAATTTTACTCGCTGGCAATGCACCTTTTGCTCGAGTTTATATACCCGAACCTTACCGAGTAAAAGTAAAAGTAAATGATGAGTTAACGGTACAAGTAGATGGCTTGATAACCCCTATCAAAGGGACGGTTCGTTGGATAGCCACCGAGCCGGCGTTTACGCCATATTATGCATTAAACCAAGCAGAACGCGCCAACTTAATGTATTTAGCAGAAATTCAATTACCTGACAGCGCAGCTGAGCTTCCGATGGGCGTGCCTGTTCAAGTGCTGTTGCCATGATAGATGCCGCTACCTCAAGCAAAAGCAATGATACAACAGCCGAGCTGGCAATTAGCGCCACTGATTTGGGGCGAAATTTCGGCACTCTTAAAGCGGTATCGGCGCTTAATTTACAAGTAGAAAAACAAACTATTTATGGCTTTTTAGGACCTGTCTCTTATACACATCTCCGAGCCCACGAGACCGTACTAGATCTC
>OLII01000188.1_pt1 | contig 24504 bp, 23 predicted proteins | sample 1609481 | NCBI WGS metagenome assembly OLII01 (sample SAMN05416859, study PRJEB24817) | seawater metagenome | isolation source: Sea water | place: Canada:Atlantic | collected 2013-11 | reverse complement strand
GCCAGCTGAACATATTTGCTTTCGGTCGTTCTTTCATGATCTCAATCGGTGATTAGATAAGGGTCGGAAATATCTAGAACGGACAGTATCTCTCGCTCTAGCTCTTCCATGATTTGTGCTTCTTCATCGTTTATATGGTCGTAACCCAGCAAATGCAAGCAGCCGTGCACAACCATGTGTGCCCAATGGTGTAATGGGACTTTATTTTGCTGTACGGCTTCTTCTTCTACTACGCTGGCACAAATAACCAAATCACCAATTAAGTCGCCCACTTCTTCAAGACCAACCAGTTCAGGTGGCATTTCAAAGGGGAAGGATAAAACATTAGTGGGTTTATCTTTGCCCCGATATTCGAAATTTAAGCTTTGGCTTTCTTCTACATCCACTAGGCGAATACTCAGCTCAGCATTTTCCCTTAGTTTAGATAATGCAGTGTTTGCCCACAGTGAAAGCTGCTCTTCATTAGGCAGCGTTTTACATTCGCTAGCAATCTGTACATCTACATCAATCATTCTGCATTGCCTTGGTTTTTTGCTTCACTGTCTTGTTTCAATTTTTGTGCGGCCACTTGTGCTTCATGGCTATCGTAGGCTTCAACAATACGTTGTACCAATGGATGGCGAACCACATCTTTATTAGCAAAATGGGTGAAACCTATGCCGTCTACATCATTAAGTACATGCATAATGTGTGCAAGGCCTGAACGGGTGCCGCGAGGCAAATCAATTTGGGTTACATCGCCAGTAATGACCGCCTTGGTGCCAAAGCCAATACGCGTTAAGAACATTTTCATTTGTTCTTTAGTGGTGTTTTGGCTTTCATCAAGAATGACATATGCGTTACTTAAAGTGCGTCCACGCATGTAGGCGAGGGGAGCGATTTCAATAACGTTGCGTTCTTGCAGCTTAACCACTTGTTCGTACCCTAGCATGTCGTGCAGGGCGTCATATAGCGGGCGCAAGTATGGATCGATTTTTTGAGCCAAATCCCCTGGTAAAAACCCCAGCTTTTCTCCAGCCTCTACTGCGGGTCGCACCAGTATGACTTTTTGCACGTCATCTCGTAACAAGGCTTCAACGGCACAGGCCACGGCTAAATAGGTTTTACCGGTTCCGGCTGGCCCTATGCCAAAGTTGATGTCGTTGTGCTGTATGGTGCGTACATACTTTTGCTGATTCGGACCCCGAGGCTTTATGATGAGCTTAGGAGTGCGAATAATAATAGGTTTATGGTTAGCCTCGCCTTTGTTTTGGTTGGCGTGGGTTATATCGATATCGGCTTCTTGCAGTAATAACTGAATTAACTCACTGCGCAGTAGTGTGCCATTGTGGGTTTCTCGATAGAGCTTTTGAATAATCTGCGAGGCGTGCTCTACGCTTTGTGGGTCTCCAGCCATTTTAAAGTGATGGCCGCGGTTAAACACACGTATATGAAAGTGCTTAGCGATTTGTTTTATGTGGCTATCTAGATGCCCACACAGGTTGGCAAGACGACGATTATCTTCAGGTTCAAGGAAGAACTCGCTTTGGGCAGACCGTTGTTCTGCAGCGTGGGCTTGGGTCATTAAGGTTTGAGTCTCTTAATAGGGATGTTAAAACACCCCTTCATCCAATAATAGTTGACCATATAGGCTGTTGGTAAAGGCTTCTTCAATTTTGATCTTAACAAACTTACCAATCAAGTTTTGATCATCATTGTGGAAGTAAACAGAGCGATTATTCTCACTGCGTCCCATCATTTTACCGGGATCTTTACGAGATACGCCAGTGACTAAGATGGTTTCCGTTTTACCGACCATGCGACGCCCAATTTGCTGAGCATTTTGCACAATACGCTCCTGCAAAATGGCTAAACGCTTCTTTTTAACGTCCATGGGGGTGTTGTCTTCTAATTCAGCGGCAGGCGTACCAGGACGCGAGCTATAAACAAAGCTGAAGGAGGTATCAAAGCCAATTTCATGAATAAGGTTCATGGTGTCTTCAAAGTCTTGATCGGTTTCACCAGGGAAACCCACAATGAAATCAGAGCTGATGCTGATATCAGGACGTAATTGCTTGATACGCTGGATTTTGTCTATGTACATGTCCACTTCGTGGCCACGCTTCATGGCTGCCAATATGCTGTTCGAGCCACTTTGTACCGGTAGGTGCAGGTGACTTACCAGCTCGGGTACCTCAGCAAAGGCTTGAATGAGACTGTCGGTAAATTCAAGAGGGTTGCTGGTGGTGAAGCGAATGCGGTCAATGCCGTCTACATCGGCCACTACGCTGATTAACTCGGCTAAATCAACGATATCGCCATCTTTGGTTTGGCCTTGATAGCAATTGACGTTTTGACCCAATAAATTAACTTCACGAACACCTTGATCGGCTAGCTGGTGAATTTCCACCATCACATCGTCAAATGGACGACTCACTTCTTCACCACGGGTGTAGGGCACCACGCAGAATGTGCAATATTTGCTGCAGCCTTCCATTACGGAAATAAAGGCTGACGCGCCTTCTACTTTAGGGGCGGGCAAATGATCAAATTTCTCAATTTCAGGGAAGGTAACATCTACCACTGGAATTTTATTGCTACTGGCATCTATAAATTGAGGCAAACGGTGTAAGGTTTGCGGGCCAAATACCATGTCTACTTGCGGGGCGCGCTTACGGATAGCATCCCCTTCTTGGCTGGCCACACAACCTCCTACGCCAATAACTAAATCGGGGTTCTTGGCTTTTAGCTTATTCCAGCGACCCAGCTGGTGAAATACCTTTTCTTGAGCTTTTTCACGAATAGAGCAAGTATTAAGCAGTAATACGTCCGCTTCTTCAGGGGTGTCCACTAGCTCCATTTCATGGGAATCGCCCAATAAATCGGCCATGCGGGAACTATCGTATTCATTCATCTGACAACCATGGGTCTTAATGTACAACTTCTTCGCCACGCCATCACCATGCAGTTAATTTGGAGAGTTAAATTTGAGGGCAGGCATTATAAACGTATGTTCATAATCTGCCCAGTTTTCCTTTTGTATTGAGTTGCATGAATTTCATACGATATTTGTCCGCTTTTGCCTTGTGTGTTAGTGATAACTTACTGAATAGCCAATGTCTTACAAGCATTGTGGGAAAGCGGCATAGCGTTTTGGTACTTAGGTGGTAAAATTAAATGATAGTAATCAAATAGAAGTAGGCCGCAGAAGCCTTCAGGGAAAGCGCTACAGCCTGTTTTGGGCTATGGACTAATGATTGACAAGGAGTTTGGGATGGCTCAGCAAAGTTATCGCTTACGAGGTGACGGCACTAACAATGAAATTATGTGCCGTCTACGAGGTGAGGTTGAAAAGCTGGAAGGACAATTGCAGCGACTACAAATGGCGCAAGCGCCACACCGATTTAGCTTAATGAAAACTTATAAAACCATGATTGAATCTCGTCAGGAATTATTAAGCCAAATGGAATATTAAAAATTTTGTAAACTAAGGAAGAGGCGAAAGCCTCTTTTTTTATGCCCAATGCAGCGGAAGCCGCTGCTTAATTAAATCCCCCTATTAAGGTGTACAGGATTACTTGACCACTACACTGTATCTTTATTTTGCATGGAGCAAAAATAAAGGAGTACCCAAGGACGGGCTGTATCTTTATTTTGCACGGAGCAAAAAATAAAGGGATGCCCAGGGACGGGAGGTCATTTAGGGCTCCTGCAAAAATGACATTCCCTACGTCCATGTAGGTCGTATCTTTATTTTGCACGGAGCAAAAATAAAGGGATGCCCAAGGAAGGGGCTTTCTCTTTAGTTGGATGCTTTTTGTAAACGCCTCACTTCAGCCTGCAGCAATACTACTTTTCTTTTCCACTTATCTAAATCTGCTTGGCTAATTTTTCCAGATTTTGCTTTTTTGGGTTTCTTTAGCCTCTGTCGAATTTGTTTTGATTCCTCTGCAAGTAGCAGGCTTTGATCATTAAAGGATAAATTACGAATGTCAGGGTGATTTAATTCTTTACTGATTTTTTGCAACTGATCTTCTTGTGATAATAACAAACGCTCTATCTGCGGTTTTTCTAAAAGTGAAAGGCGCTTGGCTTCACGGCTTAACTGATACAGCCTTTGGGTTGAAAATAAAGCAGCTTGTGCCAGTTTTCCTATACGTTTTGATTTGCGTGGGTTTTGTCGAATAAACTGACGGGTATCTTTTAGAGTATCCATGGTCTTTTGGTGAGTGATAGGCAGTAACTCAAGGGCACCTTCTTTATTGGCTTTTTTTAATGCGGCATCCACTTGGGATAAATAAGTAATGTCGATGGTTTTAATTTCAACTTTGCGCATGCTTGAAAGTAAGTCTTTCTCGCCCTTTAGTGCTTCATCTAGTTTTCTTTGTTCAATTAAGTTAATTAAAACAATATGTTGTTTTTTTAATTCGCTAAACTCTTCAGGAAAATGTTTGTTCACTTTTAAGTCTTTCAAAACTTGGCGGTTATTTAAACTCTCCTTAAGAGTGTCTAGAACCACTTTTTTATTACGCATACCTGAATCGATATACTCAATGCTAAGTTGAGTTTTTAGCTTAGTGTCTAGCTCTTCATCTTTATTCTGGTAGGAAACCAATGCTTCTTGGTAACTGTCTTGTGCATTTTTAAAATAGCTAGGTGCATAGAAGGCAAGGTTTTCACTTTTGCCTTTTTTTATTTTTAACTTGGCTCGTTGCATAAGAGATGAGGCATTTATTTTTTCTTTTGATACAAAAGACGCAGCTTGAAGATTCAAGTTGTCGTCATCTGGTAACGATGCACAGCCAGCTAGGTAGCAGGACACTAATAAAATGACAAAAATGGAACGAATGGTGCTTGGCATAATAGATCCTAGGTGATGACATCGCTTTTTATAGTGTGGCATTTAAAAATATGATTAATATAATCATAACCTCTAATTAAACACTATACTTAGAGTAATTTGGAAGATATGGTGGTTAGTAGTACCAACTTATGAGGGCAATGATTCTTATTTTTTAAACGCTTTGTTTGAGAACTACGCGACTAGCCCATAGATGTAATTAATGGGTTTGATCCCTTTCGTGTAAAGCGGCAAGAACAACGGAGGCCGACTATGACACAATTAGCGAAACATCCATTAAGATGGCGATTAGCCGACATAGCAGGAACTGGTGTCGAGCAAGTAAATGTTGTCATGCCTGAACTTGACGAACACTCCCAACACGAAATTCTGTTATCCACCGACATTCCAAGCCCCCACAATCGCGAGGAAGACATAGGCTGGACTGAAGATGACCTAACTTTGTTTTATGTATTATTGGGCAAGATGCTTGATGTTGAGCCTGAGGTGGCAGGAACACTAGATTTAACTGACCCAGACGTGGTGGACATCTTGCACGTGGTGGCAGCTGCTCATTTCATTGAACCTTTAGATGCCGAGCCCTTGCTGGACGAGGATATTCCTACGGTTTTAAATGAGCTAGATGTGGGTGATTTAGCCGCAATTCACACTAAGGTGGGTTATAAAAGCTGCATCATTAGCGCTTTAGACAGTATTGAGGCGGTTTGTGTTTTGCTTGAGCCCATTGATGGGGAGGAAAAAATGCCCGACCTAGATGTATACGACACGCTAGTTGTGAATAAGCATTCTATTTTACCGGCAGAGTTTGGTAACGTCATTCCTGGTGGGGAATGCGTCGTACATTAACGAGTAGCGCTGAATAAAAAACCTTGTTGAGGCAACTCAACAAGGTTTTTTTGTTTTTAGCTTAGCGTTCAATGGCCAAAGACACGCCCATTCCACCGCCTATGCATAATGTCGCAAGGCCTTTCTTAGCATCGCGTTTTTGCATTTCATGGATAAGGGTCACAAGAATACGGCAACCTGAAGCGCCAATTGGGTGGCCAAGGGCAATGGCACCGCCATTTACATTGACTTTTTCGCTGTCCCATTTCAACTCTTTACCAACAGATAATGACTGTACGGCAAAGGCCTCATTAGCTTCGATTAAATCTAAATCATCGATGCTCCAGCCGGCTTTATTCAAGCATGCTTGGCTAGCAGTCACTGGGCCGATACCCATAATGCTTGGGTCAACTCCCGCATTCGCGTGTGCTTTGATGGTGGCAAGGATAGGCAGGCCTAACTCTTGGGCTTTTTCTTTGCTGGTAAGAATGACAGCTGCAGCACCATCGTTTAAAGAGGAAGCATTGGCTGCGGTGACGGTGCCGTCTTTTTTAAACGCAGCACGCATGGCTGATAACTTTTCAATACCCAGACCAGCGCGAGGGCCTTCATCTTTATTGAAGATAATGTCGTCGCCTTTGCGCTGAGGGATGCGAATATCAACAATTTCATCATCAAACTTGCCAGCTTGCTGAGCAGCAACCGCTTTAGCTTGGGAAGATACAGCGAATTCATCTTGAGCTTGGCGCGAAATATCAAATTTTTCGGCTAAGTTTTCAGCGGTAATGCCCATGTGGTAATTATTAAATGCATCCCAAAGCCCGTCATTAATCATGGTATCAACCATGGTGATTGGGCCCATGCGCTGACCTGTGCGAGAATTAGGCAGCACATGGGGAGCGTTGCTCATGCTTTCTTGGCCACCAGCAATAATGATGTCGGCATCGCCGCAGGCAATGGCCTGGGAGGCAAGGTGCACGGCTTTAAGGCCTGATCCACACACCTTATTGATAGTCAGCGCAGAGGTTTCATTAGGAAGGCCTGCTTGAATGGTAGATTGACGGGCTGGGTTTTGCCCTGAACCAGCGGTTAGCACCTGGCCAAAGATCACTTCACTTATTTGGTTTTTTTCAAGGCCTGCACGTTGAACAACGGCGGTAATGACTTGGCTGCCGATTTCCACAGCCGATAATGGTGCTAAAGCACCTTGAAATGCACCAATGGCGCTACGCCCTGCGGCAACAATGACAACTTCTTTCATACATCTCTCCCGTGGAAATGGGTCTATTTTATTATCGAGCGGGATTATATAGCTATTTTACGGCGAAAGCGTAATTTGCTGAAAACTGCTTACACATGGGTGTGCCTGAGAGGCTAGGGCAGCATTGCCTCTAATAACATGACAAGTTTGAAAGCCTGCTTTCTTGGCGGCCTCTAATTCCTCAATAATGTCAGAAAGAAATAATATCTCTTTGGCTGGCATCGCTAGTTTTTTTTGAATGGCCTCATAAGATTGCTGATCTTGTTTGTGCCCTATGTGAGTATCAAAGTGGTCTTTAAATAGGGGTAATAAATTACCTGCGCAGGAGTATTTAAAAAATAATTTTTGTGCCAGTACTGATCCAGAAGAATAAACGAATAGTGGGATATCTTTTTGCGACCATTGGTTTAGTAGACTCACAGCATCGTCATACATATGTGCTTGGTAATCGTTATTTTCGTAACCTTGTTGCCAGATCATACCTTGTAATGTTTTCAATGGCGTGGCTTTGGTGTCAGATTCGATCCAATTTAATAGTTGTTTAATAATTTGTGCAGTATCACTGCTTGGAATATGGCAATCTTTAGCAACTTGATGAAGTTGCTCTTTGACTTCTTGCTTGTGTGAGTTTTTATTTACGTATTGCGCTAAATATTTTTTTGCATAGGGAAACAACACATCTTTTACAAAGCTAATGGAAGAGGTAGTGCCCTCAATATCGGTGACAATGGCTTGAATGTTTTTAAAAGTCGCCATGAGTTACGCAAGCCTTGAAAATTGATTAGAGATATCACTACCAGTGTATTGCGCTATCCAGCCATCAGGGTTGTTAAATAAACGAATGGCCGTGAAATTTGGATTGGATCCCATGTCAAACCAATGGCGAGTGTTTTTAGGAACGCTAATTAAATCTCCTTGAGTACACAAGACTTCATATATCTTATCTTTAATATGTAATGTGAAAAGCCCTTCACCTTTAACAAAAAAGCGTACCTCGTCTTCTGCATGAGTGTGTTCTGCCAAAAACTTTTTTCGTAATTCGCCTTTATTAGGGTTATCTGGTGTTAGGCTGATGGCATCAATACTTTGATAGCCTTCGCTGTTAATTAGCTTGTCTATGTCAGACTTATAAGCAGCCATGATAGCGTCGATTGAAGCCGTAGAAGAAAGTTCTCTAGACGTTTGCCATTGTTCAAAGCAAACGCCAATGCTATTTAATATGCTAGCGATTTCATTTTTTTCTTTGGAACTTTGTAAAATGCAGCTTGCATCATCTTCTTGAAAAACAGTTATTTTACTCATTATCTTTTTCATTTTTTCGTGATTTTTATAGGTAGTCAGAAATCTTAAATCCGAATCCTAATCTTCTTTGGTAATGGTCGTACTCAATTAAACTACTTCCATATCCTTCATAGTATTGAATGAATCCGCGCACTCTTGGCGTTAATGGGAAGTTAAATTCAAACTCTCCCCAGCCGCGGTTTTTATCAAAATTAAAGTTGTTACCAAAGCGAATGGAAAGAGACTGTCTGCCAAGTCTTTTGTAGAAAATAAAATCGCTATAGCCGATGTACTTATGGATGTCTGGGTTGTCATCGTCTTTGGGGTCTTCTGGATCATCGTTACTGGATTCAGGGATTCGCCACCAAGGTTGAAAGCCAAATACAGTACTTCCTGAAACATGAAAAAATCCTGCAATAATTCGATTCCAGCTGCGTGATAGTCCTTGATACTGGCCATTGCTTTGGTGGTTTAACGCAATGTTTAACCCATTTATATAACCCCAGTTTGGGCGAAATTTTGCAATGAGTTCTGGTTCGTGATTAGTTTCACGAAAGGGTCTGGATAAATTGCTATTGTATACTTGCCAATATGACTTGTTTGTATAGGCAACATATAACCTACTTTTATTTTCTTTATCTAATTTTGCAATTTGATATTTTAAACTCACTTGAAAAACGGCTTCAACATTATCAAGCCCTGGCCAGTCTTCTCCTACTACATCTTGAAATGGCTGGTCGTTTGGACGTTCTTGGTACGATACTGGCATCATATAATTGGGTCGATGAGGTAAAATTACAAAAGGTAAGTCGCCGGCTTTTTCTTCAATAATATCCATGCGCTCAATAGCATGCTTTAAAGCGGTGGCATCGTCTTCATTTTCATGAATAGTAGGAAGTTTAGAGTTGCGAATTTGCTCATTAGTCATTTCTTGAGAGAAAAGGTCTAAACTTGAAAATAACAATACAATTAAAAATAGCCCATGCTTTATGTGCATTATAAATATCCTTATTTTAAGCTTAGTGCCGTGAGTTCATAGGTCATTAACGCTTCAAGTGCTTCTAAATGGCGGAAGCAATCATCTAAACTTTTTCCCCAGGTGTATATGCCATGCCCTTTAATTAAATAGGCGCATAATTGCTCACTTTTCATTTTTTCACCTACCTCTTTAGCAAGGGCTTTTATATCTTGAGTGTTGTTAAATATAGGGATTGCCACAGATTCTTCATGGCTTGATATCCCTGGTAATGCCTTGAGTAACTCCCAGCCTTGTAAAATAAGCTCATTGCTTTTTAAAAACTGACTTAGCATCACTGAAGCTGGGCTGTGGGTATGAAGTACCGCCCCAATATTTTCATCGGCTTGATAGAGTTGGGTGTGCAGTAATGTTTCGGCGCTGGGCTTGCCTTGTGTAATAGGCAAGCCGTCAAAACCTACCAATAAAATATCCTCTGGTTGAAGCCGGCCTTTGTGTTTGCCTGAACTTGTTATTGCACAATGCTTATTGTCATAGCGAACACTGTAGTTTGAGCTAGTCGCAGGGCTCCAGCCAAGCTCATAACATTCTTTTCCAATAGCGCATAACAATAGAGATTTTTGATGCAGAACACTTTGTTGGTATTGCATGCTATTACCCTAATAAGTTTTTAATATTGATATTAAACGGCGTTTTCAAAATGCCTTTTTCACATATAATGGCATCTATTAATTCGTGTGGGGTTACATCAAAGGATGGGTTGATGGCTTCACAATGTTCAGGGGCTATTTGTACCCCTTGAATTTTAGTGACCTCTTCACTGGGGCGCTCTTCAATGGGAATGTCTTGTCCATTTTGAATGGTTAAATCAAATGTGGTGCTAGGTGCCACCACCATGAATTTAACGTTATGGTGCTTGGCCAATACTGCTAGATTATAAGTGCCAATTTTATTGGCCACATCGCCATTCGCACTAATGCGGTCAGCACCCACAATCACCCAGCTAATATTGCCTTGTCGTAAAAGTTGCCCTGCTGCCCCTTCGCTGGATAGCTTAACCGGAATGCCATCGCGCATTAATTCCCAAGCGGTTAAACGAGAGCCTTGTAACCACGGGCGAGTTTCCCCTGCATACACCTGGGTGACTTTATTGTCTTGAAAGGCACTACGGATGACTCCTAATGCGGTACCGTAACCACCAGTGGCCAGTGAGCCTGTATTGCAGTGAGTGTAAAGCTGTGAGTTGCCCTCGATTAAGCTAGCACCTAATTTTCCCATTGACTGGTTGGCAAGTATATCGTCTTGGTAAATATCATGAGCGCATTTTTCCAAATGAGCTACTTGTTCTGCTGTGGATAATTCTATGCAGCTCTCAAGCTCAGAGTGCATTTTATTTAGCGCCCAAAATAAATTAACCGCTGTAGGGCGAGAAGCGGCGAGCACCTTAAAAGCCTCTTTAAGATTGAGTGCGTCTTCATCTATTTGTTGGTAAGCGGCTAATACAATACCGTAAGCCGCGGTTATGCCAATGGCGGGCGCGCCACGAACAACCATATCGGTAATGGCACTAGCAACTTCTTGAGCTGTGTTAAATGTTAGAAACGTTTCTTGAGCAGGTAATAAACGCTGGTCTAGCAAGTGAAGCTGTTGATTGCGAAAATAAATAGCACGGACAGTGTCACACCGTGTGTGATTTGCATTAATTAGGTCGGGATTGAAAGAGCTGGAGTTAGACATAAAAATACCTGCAAAGCGAGATTGACCGTAGAGATCAAGCCTTCAAAATTGCAGGATTATACCTTGAATTCGTTAACGATGGCTTTTAATTGCTCTGCTTGTTCAGACAATGTTTTAGTGGCAGAGGCTGTGGATTGTGCGTCTTCAACGGTTTGATCTGAAAACCCATTAATGCGAATAATATTCTTACTCACTTCTTCAGCCACAGAACTTTGTTCCTCCGCAGAACTGGCCACCATTAGATTCATTTGGTTAATTGTATGGATGGATTTTAATATGTTTTGCAATGATTCACCCGTGGTTTGCGATTGCGCCACCGATTGATACGCCCGCTCTTTAGATTGATCCATCACCGCCACGGCTTGCTGGGCGCCGCTTAATAGGCTTTTAATAATCTCTTCTATGTCATTGGTGCTTTGTCCTGTTCTGCCCGCTAATGTTCGTACCTCATCGGCCACCACAGCAAAACCTCGGCCTTGTTCGCCTGCTCTTGCCGCTTCAATGGCAGCATTTAAGGCTAGTAAGTTGGTTTGATCAGCAATGCTGCGAATATCCTGTGAAGCACTGGCAATTTTTTGAACTTGATCGGAAAGTGTTTGAATGACATTTCTAGCCGTTTCTATTTCTTGGGCCAGCGCTGTGATGGCGGTGATATTATCTTCTACTACTTTTTGCCCAGATTGAGAATCTGTATCAGCTTGGTCGGTAGCTTTAGATGCTTCGCCTGCATTTTTCGAAACCTCCAGAGAAGTCTGCGCCATTTCTGTAACAGCGGTGGCCACTTGATGAATTTCGTTTTGCTGATCCACAATGCCTGTTTGGGTATGTTGTGCAATTCCCTGCACATCTGTTGCGCCTTGGGTGACGCCGTGAGATAGGTTGGCTAGTACTTTAATCATAAGTTGTAGGTGTAATACAAACGCATTAAATTTATCCACAAGACTGCCAATTTCATCTTGGGCGGAGGTTTCTAAGCGAATAGTTAAATCTCCTTTACCGGTGGCCATGCCATCTAATTCTTGAATGATACGATTTATATTGCTGACGATGGTATTAGAAATCCACCAAGCCACCACAAGCAATAATATGATGATAGAAACGCCTAAAATGACTCCAGTATTAAGCGCTTGCTGACTTTCTTTTTTGGCCTGATTAAGGCGCGCTGCAAAATCCTGTAAGGCTTGCTCTCTAAACTGGCTTAGATCGTCATTAAATTTTTTATAATGGCCATGCATGACCGCAGCCATTTCTGCCATTTTAGAAAACTCTATGGTGCCGTCAATCATGCCTTGGGTGAGTTGCTCGGCACTATTGATGTAACGATTCAAACCTGTGCGTAACTGTTTGATATCATTTTGATATTGCTTCTCAGAATTTTCAATCTCGCTGAAATGCAGCAATATTTTTTCTTGGTGACTTTTAGCCTCCATAATGAGGTCAGACTCGCCTTCCGAAATAGCGGTTTGCATGGCGGTGCGAGCGGCGAACAGCTCTAGCCAAACTTTGCCAGTTTTATCCAGTATGGGAAAATTAACATCTTGAATTTTACTGAGTCTAGCTTCGTTATTGCTGGCTGTTTTAAAATTGAAAGCCAGGTAGCTCATAAACCCAACTGCTCCAATTAGAGCAATACATAATATTTTGTATTTAAGTGAGAGCTTTGAAAAAATAGCCATACAAGTCCTTCGGTGAACTGAAATTCCATTTACCTATAATAGGGTTTAGTCAAGTCTGGCTAGTTCATCAAGGCCATAGGGTTATTTTGTGTATTTTAATTGTTACGAAATACGCAGTTGAATAGTAGGGAATTAAAGCTGTTGGCACTTTAAGTAAGGCTGGGTTTGGGTGGGTTGCCATAAAAAGTAATTGTGATTGGGCATAAAAAAGCCCGATATTAATCGGGCTTAAAGTGTTCAATCGAAAGCGTATTAGGCCAGTTGAACAGGAATAGCGTTTGATGCATGACTAAGAGAGTTGTCAGCATTTATATAAAGAAGACGCGGTTTGTAATTGGCTAGCTCAACTTCAGAGTAGTTGGCATAAGCACAAATAATCACACGTTGGCCTACTTCTGCAAGATGGGCAGCTGCGCCATTTACAGAGATGATGCCACTACCTTCTTCACCACGAATGGCATAAGTAGTGAAACGTTGGCCGTTCTCAATGTTATAAATTTGAATCTGTTCGTGCTCACGGATACCTGCCATGTCTAGCAGATTGCCATCAATAGCACATGAACCTTCGTATTCTAATACGGCGTGCGTTACACGAGCTTGGTGTAACTTTGCTTTAAGCATTATGGATTGCATGGTTACAACCTTTAACCTGTATTTCTTACTATGAACTCACTATTGACATTCAATATGAATAGTGGTGAGCCACGTATTGGCTTGGCGATGCGAAGCGAGTATGCCTGAATCAACCTAGCTATTCAACGCCACTTTACAATAAAAGTGGCTAAATTTTGATCTCCTTACTTGGCGAATTGCCTCGTCAGGGGACCCCATAAAACGGCGGCTTAAGACAGCAAGTCTACCGTGAAATTATCGATCAAGCGTGCTTTCCCTAGGAAAGCGGCGCCCAGTACCACAAGAGACGTATCAGCTTCACTGGCTGGCTTTAAGCTCTGTGCTTGGCATATTTGAACATAGTCTGGCTCATAGCCCTGGGCGCTCAGTTGCGACTTGGCCTGCTGGCATAATTGTTCAAAATCTTTATTGCCGCTGCGTAATGCTTCAGTGACTTGAAGTAATACTTGGCTAATGACTACGGCGGTTTCCCGCTCTTGCGCCGTTAAGTAACCATTTCGAGAGCTCATGGCAAGGCCATCTTCTTCACGTTTGGTGGCGACGGGCACAATTTCTATGGGTACGCATAAATCAGTGACCATCTTTTTAATCACAGCCAGCTGTTGGTAATCTTTTTCTCCAAAGAAGGCGGCATCTGGTTGCACCATATTGAATAATTTAGTCACCACGGTGCTAACGCCGTCGAAATGTCCTGGTCGGCTGGCACCACATAGGCCATCGCTTACATCTGGAACACTGACAATAGCCTGTAGATCTTGCCCAGCGGGATATACCTCATCAACGCTTGGAAAAAACAAAAGGTTGCAGTCGCGATCTTGTAGGTGCTGTTGATCGGCTGCAAAGGTACGCGGATATAAGCTTAAATCGTCTGGATTATTGAACTGCAGTGGGTTGACAAAAATACTGGCCACCACGAAATCGCATTGTTCCGACGCCGCATCAACTAGGCTCATGTGGCCTTCGTGTAAGTTACCCATAGTGGGCACAAAACCAATGCGTTTACCTTGTTGGCGCGCTAAGCGAACTTGCTCGCGAAGTTCGCGAACCGTCTCTACCACTTTCATGCTTTAAACCCATGTTCTGGAGCAGGAAATATGCCTGACTTTACTTCTTCGGCATAGGCTTCAAAGGCTTGCTGTATCGTACGGCCTTCTACCATGTAGTTTTTAACAAATTTTGGGATATGGCCTGGGTTCATGCCTAGCATGTCGTAACAAACGAGAACTTGGCCATCGGTATCATTACCAGCTCCTATGCCAATAACCGGAATAGACACACTTTGAGTGAGTTCTTTGGCCAATTCGCTGGGTACACATTCAAGTAATAGTACATCAGCACCAGCGGCTTCCATGGCTTTGGCGTCGGTAATCATTTGTTTAGCGGTGGCGTCATCTCGGCCTTGAACTTTATAGCCGCCAAACTTGTGTACATATTGAGGGGTAAGGCCTAAATGGCTGCACACAGGAATGCCCCGTTCGCTTAACATGGCAACGGTTTCTACAAGCCAAGCGCCCCCTTCTAATTTCACCATTTGCGCACCGGACTGCATCAGTAGTGCTGCGTTATCTAAAGCCTGCTCTGGGGTGCTGTACGACATGAAAGGCAAGTCGGCCATAAGAAGCGCCCCTTGATTACCCTTCTTAACCGCTTGAGTGTGGTAACACATGTGCTCAATGGTCACAGGGACGGTGCTGTCTTCACCCTGTAAAACCATGCCAAGGGAGTCGCCCACCAATAACACCTCAATGCCCGCACTGCTTGCCAGGTGTGAAAATGTGGCATCGTAAGCGGTAACCACTGCGAACTTCTGCTTATTTTGCTTACATTGATGGAGTGTATTTATGGTGGTTTTGCTCATACAGAACTCACTTGTCTTGAATATGGGGCGTATAGTCCAGATCTGGACAGGGTAAGTCAATTGCCATTTTTGACAGCCTGAGGGTTAAAAGGCGCCTATTAAAGGGTCAGAATTGGAGAATTAAACTGAGATGCAGTGCCCATTTACCGTTAAAGCCCCTTTTGAATGTGGGCTTTAGGCCAAATTAGCGAGAAGTTTGGCCTTGGCTAATAGGTGATAGATCAAATGACATATTGGCTATTTGGGCTTTTAAAGAATGATTGGGGGGAATATGTATATCGTCAACCAAATCCCTAAGCGGAAACAGCACAAAGCTGCGTTCAAGCATGAAAGGGTGGGGCACGGTTAACCTTGGGGTTTGAATTTGTGCGTTGCCATATAGCAGTAAATCTAGATCTAAGGTGCGCTCTCCCCAATGGCGTTTTCGTAATCTGCCGTGCTGCTGTTCGAGGGCTTGTAACTCATCCAGCACATGATGGGCTCCTAGATAGGTCTGGAAATAGGCTGCGGCATTGATGTAATCAGGCTGATCTTGCGGGCCTACAGGTTTACTTTGATAGATCTTACTTATTTTCACATTGTGGAAATGAGGGTGGGCATTTAATTCATCAATGGCCTCTTTTATTTGCAAAAGAGGCTCATGGAGATTGCTGCCCATACCAATGTAAACGTCGATCAAAGAGCCCACCTAGCTTAATCTCTTTGAGGCTTTCTTGAGCGCGGCTTCGAGATGCGATGCGGGCCGTCATCATCACGTTGAGGGCCGTTGCCATTACGACTGCGGTTTTTATTGCGGTTACGAGAATTGAAACGACTAGGTTCACGACCTTGATACAAAGCATCAGGATTTTGAACTTGGTACTCTGTCCACCAATCACCGGCGTTATCTAATTGTTCACCGTTTTGTTCTCGTAACAATAAGAAGTCATAGGCGGCACGGAAACGCGCGTGGCCTATGGTGCTTTCTAATTGCTTCGGTAAGCGTCTTTCAAGGCGACGCTGTAAATCCCAAATTTCACGCATGGGAATCATGAAGCGTTTAGGGATGGTGGTGTGAGTTTGCTGGTTGCTGATCACATCGGCGGCCGCTTGATGAAGGGCTGGAACTGCTGGAACACCTTGGTTTTGTAAGGTCTTCGCGGTCTCCAGTAGGCAAGGCCATAGGAATACCGAATAAATAAATGCAGGTGTTAGGCTTTTGCCTTGGGCAATGCGCGCATCGCTATTCTGTAACGCATGAACCACTAGGTTGCGGTAGCTTTCTTGTTCGTTAATGCACTGTTGTGTATGTGGAAACAGCTGAGCAAATAAATTGTATTTTTCAAGTAGATCAAATGTGGCATGAGCCTGACCGGCCATGAACATTTTAAGTACTTCTTCAAATAACCGAGCTGCTGGAATATCGCGTAACAAAGGCGCCAGTTCTTTAATGGGCTGGGCTGTTTTTTTCTCAATAGTGAAGTCTAATTTTGCCGCAAAGCGCACAGCGCGCAACATGCGCACTGGGTCTTCTCGGTAGCGTGTGGCTGGGTCGCCAATTAATACTAGGCGGCGCTTGTTTAGGTCATCTATGCCTTGGGCATAGCTGTGAATAGAGTAATCACTAATATCGTAATACAAGGCATTAATGGTGAAGTCGCGGCGGATGGCATCTTCGTCTATGGTGCCGTAGACGTTGTCACGTAACAACATGCCCGATTCACTTTGCTTGGCCTGTTGTTTGCCTTTGGCGTTTTCGTGGTGGCCCCTTAAGGTGGCCACTTCAATCATGTCGCGCCCGTATACCACGTGCACCAGTTTAAAGCGGCGGCCAATTAAACGTGAATTGCGAAATAATCGGTGAACTTGTTCAGGTGTTGCATCTGTCACCACATCAAAATCTTTGGGGGACTCGCCCAGTAGTAAATCCCGTACGCCACCACCTACTAGATAGCTATCAAAACCAGCGCCATTTAAACGGTACAAAACCTTAAGGGCATTTTCACTAATTTGGCTGCGGCTAACAGTATGATCATCGCGCTCGATAACTTGAGCTTCATTTAGCGCGTTAGGGCTGTTTTTTTTGAGTTTTGAGATTAGGCGTTTAAACATGGTTAAATTCGAGGGCTGAGTTGGCTGGTAATTAGGCTTGGTATAACAGTATGGTCAATTCGGTAGCTGAGTGGATTAACCATGGTTAAATAGGACCTTACAGCATTGAATTTCTTAGGGGTTAAGAGCCTGAGGAGTTTACAGTAGTAATGGTCAAATACAAGGTGAAGGATCTGAGCTGTTGTCATTAATGAGACTTTAGAAAGAAAATGTCTAGGGTAGCTTTTTTATTATTATTTGGGCGCTACCCTGGATCGGATTCGAGTACTTTTATTATTATTGTTGTGGTCGAATTGTGTTTTGAGTGTCTGGTGTGCCCTAATTGTTATTTTAATAATGGGTCACTACACACTCAAAACACGAATTCTGCTTAGCCTGTTATTTTAATTATTTTGGCTCACCTCAGAAGAACACTTTTTTATTTTTATTTGTGTATTTCTTCTGCTGTGTGCGTAACCGACTTTTTTATTTTTGTTTGTGTCAGTCTCGCTTAGTTATTTTATATAAAGCATTTGCTGTGCCAACTTTTAAAAACCCTTTAAAATCAATAACTTATAGATATGGAGAACTTTTGTTGGTCGGTATTGTCAGAGCTTTGTTACTCGCTCCCACCTTTTGTAACCCCTGTGTGGGCAATTCAGTAACATGGGTAACAAATTTGGCGAACATTGGCTTAGTGCTTTTTAAAAACTCAGCTACCGACAAGTTACTTCCTCTCAAAACCTCTATTTCTTAGTGATTGAAAAATGGCGATTTATGATTCTATTGGCCATAGGTATGTTTTTAATGCCATGAAACTGGCTTTGGTTGGTTAGAAATTGAAAAAGGGGAGTTACAGAGAAATAAATCAAACCAATTGCTTTAGGTACTTAGTGATACTTAAAGCAATCAGTTCCAGATGCCAGTTATTATTTTTATTGATGGCAAGATATTTGAGCAACGGTTTTTATTTTTATTAGAGTTGCTCAAATATCGGATAAACAAACTTTTTATTTTTATTGGTGTCTATTTATCTGACTTGTTATGTCTATTGCATTGCTTGTGCCAACAATAAAAAATTCAGTTAAATCAATGGTTTATGATTTGTTGAGGACTTTGATTAGATTTCCGCAGTGGCGGGTGTTACTTATATTGACGCATTGACGATGAATCGTGGGGTGGCAGGTAACACAGTGAGGCGAGGAAGTAAGATTAGTTCAATAATGAGTAAGTGCCCCATTATATGGCCCCCAGAGCAGTGAGCGCTGCTCTGGGTAGATAGCTTGCATCAGTAAGTGGCTATTTTGTGGCTTTTTTACGAGGGAAGCCCAATCGTTGGCGTCTTTCCCATAAACTCTTTCGACTTATCCCCAATTTAAGAGCCAATTCGGTTTCCGTCATTTTATCCTCATTTTCAAGTACAAAATGTTGGAAATAGTCATCTAGGGATAACTCAGAAGGCTTCACTTCCGCAACTTGTTCACTTTGCTGTAAGGACGCCATCATGGAGGGTGCGATCTTGCCATCGGCTTGTACATCAATGGCCATAGACTCAGCGCAAATATCCTCACCGTCGTTGAGAATAATGGAGCGCTCTATGGCGTTTTCTAGCTCACGAACATTCCCTGGCCATTGATAGGTGCTTATGGCCTTTATGCATTCATCAGAAAACTTTAAAAGGGGTCGGTTTAGCTTATTGCACATACGCTCTAATAGCTTTTGAGCCAATTCTAATACGTCGTCACCCCGGTCCCGCAAAGCGGGTAACTTGAGTTCTACAACGTTTAGGCGGTAATACAAATCTTCTCGAAACTCGCCTTTTTGCGATAATTCCTTCAAGTGACGGTGTGTGGCTGCCACTAGGCGCACATTGACTTTTTTACTTTGTACTGAGCCTACCCGTCGAATTTCACTTTCTTGTAATACGCGTAATAATCGAGCTTGTGCTTCAAGGGGCAATTCGCCTATTTCATCTAAAAATAAAGTGCCGCCATCAGCGGCCTCTACTAAACCAATGCGAGCACTGGTGGCGCCGGTGAATGAGCCTTTCTCGTGGCCAAATAATTCTGACTCTATGAGGTTCTCTGGTATGGCGGCGCAGTTAACGCTGATCATGGGGGCATCTTTGCGATGGCTCTGTTCATGAATAGAGCGTGCTACCAATTCTTTACCGGTACCAGACTCTCCCAATATTAATACAGTGGCATCGGTTGGACTTACCTTGCCAATCATTTTGAAGAGTTTCAGCATGGGCTCACAGCTGCCAATGATGCCTGTTGTGGGGTAGTCTTTAGCAATCTCTTGCTTTAATACTTTGTTTTGGCGCTCTAAATTGCGGCCTTTTAGAATGCGTTGCACGGCAATGAGCATTTCATCGTGATCAAAGGGTTTGGCAATGTAATCCACGGCTCCAAGCTTCATGGCGTCTACCGCGCTTCGAAGGCTAGCAAAACTAGTCATGATCAATACTGGAATGGGAGCGGCTAATTCAATTAGTTCGGTGCCATTGCCGCCAGGTAATCGCAGATCACTGATCACCATATCAAATTGAGTAAGGTCAAACTCTTTAGCCTCTGTAAGGCTTGCCGCCTCTTCAACATCATATTCGTTGCGGGTTAATAAACGTCGCAAGGCACTGCGAATAACTTTTTCATCTTCAACAATTAATATCTTAGTCATTAGATTTCTCGTTTTCAGTGCTGTGTTCGTATTGATATCTGGGCAGGCTTATGACCACACAGGTACCGTTTTGCAATGCTTCATTGGCGGGGCTTTGAATGCTGATGTGGCCGTAGTGATCTTCAATAATGCTATACACCAAAGACAGCCCCAAGCCGGTCCCTTTACCCACTTCTTTCGTGGTGAAGAAGGGTTCAAATATTTGCTCTACTTGATCGGGGCTGATACCTGAGCCTTCATCCGTTACTTTTAGGGTGACGGTATGTTCATTCATAGATGCGTCTACGGTGATGGTGGTGTGTTCTGGGCTAGCGTCTCTTGCATTGCTTAATAGATTCACAAAGACTTGCTGCAAGCGTTGATCATCCCCCAGTACGATGCATTCTTCAGGGCACAAATTCACAAATTCATAATCATGCTTGCCCGACAACATCAGTAAGTCCATGGCATCTTGGGCACATTGCCTGAGGCTCACAGGCCCCTGCTCTTGGTGCTGCAAATGATTGCCGCTGTGGGAGAAGTTCATGAGTGATTGCACAATGCGGCTTACCCTTTGGGTTTGCTCAAGAATTTGTTCTCCGATATCCAGCAATTCTGGATTATCAGTTTCATATTTTATGTCTTGCGCCAAGCAGGCGATGCCGGTGATGGGATTGCCTATTTCGTGGGCAACACCGGCTGCCAACCTTCCGATGGATGCCAGACGTTCACTGTGGACAAGCTCATCTTCTAACAGCTGTGTATCGGTTTGGTCTTCTAACAAAATCACCACGCCGCCGTATTCTTGGCTATTAGGGTTTTCCAGTGCACCCTTGTGTAAGTTGATCCAACGGGGGCGACCATTCACCTCAATGGTTTTTTTATGCAGGTGGCTATTGCCGTCGTTAATGAAGTCCATTAATAAACTGCGCATGGGCTCTTTAAGGTTGTTGACCTTATTGCCCACTACATCTTCAGCTTGAATTTGAGTTTGCTCGGTAAGGGCGCTGTTCCACATGAGTATTTCACCATCAGTACCCAAACTACAGGCGCCCATTGGAAGGCGCTCAAGCGTCTGCCGATGAAAGCGTCTTAAGCTATCAAGCTCAGCGGCAAGACCGGTTAAGCGGGATTGGTAAACCTCTAGGCCTTTTTCAATGAAATGAATGTCGTGGCTAGATTGAAGTTCACTGGTGTGTTTGAACGGCAACCACTGTGTGACAAGCTGATGTGCCACTGAGGGTCCCATTAAGCCAGATAAATTGACTTCAATCTTGCCTCTTAATAAACGCAGCTGATAAGGGCGCTCTTCATTAATGGATAGGTTTAAATCATTAAGAGCCTGTTTAATTTCTCGTTTAGCGGCTTGCTCACCGAGCGCCTCAACAAGACTAGATTGAAACTCCAAGGCGCTTTTTGCCACCAACTCTTGACGCTGTGGAGCTGCAAAGGTGTCTATGCTGCAGGCTTCAGCGGCGCTAGATTCAATGGGACGGGTTTTACTTACAATAGAAACAACCGCAAACACCACAAAGTTAAGCATGACTGAGCCGGTGGCCCCGAGGTACCAATTTTCATGGTTAGTGGGGGGCAGGAAGGGTTTTAAGAAATCTAGAACTGCAAAGTCCAGTAAAGGCAGTAGTAATGCCCATACCCAAATAGCCACCCCTACGGACACCCCAGAGATGAAGCCTTGGCGATTAGCAGTAGGCCAGTATAAAACTCCAGCCACCCCAGGCAAAAATTGAATGGTGGCCACAAAGGCGATAATACCAAGCTCTTCAAGGCCACGGTCCTGACTTAAAAATCGGTAGAAAACATAGCTGGCCATAAAAATAGCTGCAATTAGCCAGCGTCTTGTCCATAACAACCAGGCGTACATATCCTGTTTAGGATTAGGTTGTACAACAGGTAATACAAGGTGGTTCAGAGTCATGGCCGCCATGGCCAAGGTGGTCACAATTACCACACCAGAGGCTGCTGCCAGTCCGCCCACAAAGGCAATGGAAGTAAGCAAAGGGCTCTCCAGCTCAAGGCCCAATCCAACGGCAAAATATTCTGGCGGGGTATCTAAATTTAAGTAAATACCAGCCCATAAAATGGGAGGAATCATAATGGCCATGGCCAGTAAGAAAAGCGGCATGCCCCAGCTGGCTAAATTTAACGCTTTAGCATTTGAATTTTCAGTGAAAGCCATGTGAAACATGTGGGGCATCACCACGGCCGAGGCAAAAAACAACAATAACAAGGTTCGCCAAGGGCCTTCTTGTATGGAGCTTTGCATGCTGGCTAAGCGAAAGTGATTATCATGCAGCCACAGGTCCATGCCGGTGGGGCCATCGAACACCACGAACATGGACACAATGCCCAAAATTGAAATGGCCACTAGCTTAATGATGGATTCCACGGCAATAGCAAATACAAGGGACTCATGTTTTTCCCTTGGGCTCACGTGGCGAGCACCAAATAAAATGGCAAAAATCGTCATGACGGCACAGTAGCCAAAGGCGATATCAATTCTTTCCAGCTCTTGGTTTAACAAGGAGAAACTGTCGGTGACGGCTGTGATTTGCAGAGTAATCAGAGGCAGTATGGCCACCAACATAATTAACGTGGTGACCGTGCCCACAGCTCGAGAGCGAAAACGAAAGGCAAATAAATCTGCTAGGGAAGTCAGCTGATAGGTGCTGGTGATGTGCAATATAGGTTTGAGTAAAATAGGCGCCAGTACAAAGGCCCCACTAATGCCCAAATAGTAAGTTAAATAGCCATAGCCGTATTGATGGGCCAAACCGACACTGCCGTAAAAAGCCCAGGCGCTGGCGTAAACCCCAAGGGAGAATACGTATACCGCCGGGTGGCGTACTAATTTCTGCGGTAACCAGTGTTTTTCGGCCGCGTAGGCGGTAAAAAACAAAGTGAACAAATACGTAATGACTATGGTGACTAGAGAGGCAATGCTAAACGTCATGATTCATCCTCCTCCTGCCAGTGTTGTAGCCAAATAGACACGCCAATTAAAATGAGCCACAAAGCAAAAGGTCGATACCAAGACCCTGTGGGCGCTAGCCACCAATCAACAATAATGGGAGAAAACAGGAAGGCCGCAAAGACAAGTAATAATATTAATCTGTGTATGTACATGGCATTCCAGATGCGTGGCAAGAATAGCAGGGCTGGGATGTTACTGTGGGTAACAGAATAGGGCAAGTATAAGCTGGTCAAGGGCAGTGAAAATTCTTACAAGCCCCATGCATACTGGCTTTAGAGTATTAAGCCATCTTTAAGGGCAGGGATGTTCGAGACCTGCCAGTGCTGTGTGGCCCAGTTTAATATGCTGGCGGTATCCTGCTGCATATTCATAGGAGGAGTGGTTTGCCTTAAAAATCGCAAGGCGGCCAACAGATTGTCTGCAACAGAATGAAGGTCTAGAGCTTGGGCTTGATTTTGTTTACTGAGTTTTTGTCCTGACTCATTGGTAATGAGCGGAATATGAAGGTAATGAGGCGCCTTAATCCCTAAGCACTGCATTAAATACAACTGTCTAGGGGTGTTATCCAACAGGTCTAGGCCACGTACCACATGATTAATGCCTGACTCATAATCATCTACCACTACAGCCAATTGATAAGCATATAAACCGTCTTTACGCTTAAGAACCTGATCACCCACCTGAGCTAATTCCTGAGAGTTGTCACCGTATACGGCATCGTTAAATTGCCATTCTTCATCTGGAATCACTAAGCGCCAGGCATGGGGCTTATCCAAAGCGCTGTGGCAATTGCCGTGGTGCAAGCCTTGGTGAGCGGCTAGGGTTTTTCGTGAGCAGCCACAGGGGAAAAGTAAACCTTGCTCTTTTAACTGTGCAAGGTAGCGCTCATAACGGGTGCCATGATGGCTTTGAAATTCAATATCACCATCCCACTTAAGGCCATGTTTAAGTAATTGCTTGGGGATAAGTGTGCTGGCGGCTTTATCTTCTCTGGGGGGGTCTAAATCTTCAATGCGCAGCAACCAAGTGCCGTTATGAGATTTTGCGTCTAAATAACTCGCCAGGGCGGCCACTAAGGAGCCAAAGTGCAAGGGACCTGTGGGGGTCGGAGCAAAACGGCCTATGTAGTGAGGCATTAAGCTAAATTCCAGTGTCGCCAGAAATGATTAAGCACCTTTTATATCAAAGGCGCTTGATATAAAAGGTGCTTAATGAGAAAGAGAACGCAGGTAAATGGAGACTAGCTACCTACTTGCTTCTCTTTGATTTCTGCCAATGTTTTACAATCGATACACTGATCGGCAGTTGGGCGAGCCTCTAAGCGACGAACACCAATCTCGATGCCGCAAGCTTCACAATAACCGTAGTCATCGTTTTCAATTAGCTCTAAGGTTTTTTCAATTTTCTTAATAAGCTTACGCTCGCGGTCACGAGTACGTAGCTCAAGGCTAAATTCTTCTTCCTGACTGGCACGGTCATTAGGATCCGCGTAGTTTTCGGCGTCAGTCTGCATGTGGACCTTAGTACGGTCCGCTTCTTCCATTAGCTCCAACTTCCAGTTGTTTAGAATACTTTTAAAGTGCACCTTCATCTCGGTGCCCATGTATTCTTCGCCTTTTACTTCCTTATAAGGAGTAAAGTCGGATAATGCGAATGCGTTGTCTTGTTTTGCTGGCATATAATTCTGCCTCACCTTG
>OLII01000186.1_pt1 | contig 24545 bp, 20 predicted proteins | sample 1609481 | NCBI WGS metagenome assembly OLII01 (sample SAMN05416859, study PRJEB24817) | seawater metagenome | isolation source: Sea water | place: Canada:Atlantic | collected 2013-11 | reverse complement strand
AAATTGCTGCAGCCGCCGAGGACGAATCGCTTGAACCCTTGACGATCGTCAATGCGAAAAATGATCCAGAACTCGATCAGGTTAATTTGGTGGCACCGCGGTTTCTCATCACTGTGGCGGGAAAGACATACCTTCGAGTGATTGTTCCTCAATGGCCTCTTGAAACGCCGGATGAAGAAGTTGTAGGTTCGGGGGTTCTGTTTTTGACCGAAGCCAGCACTAACCCAGAAGACGTGGTCTTTGTCTAGGATGTGATGGAAGAAAAGGCTTCGTATGAAATCGATATTCCTATTGAAACAATCTGGAAAAGCAATGACCCGCATGGGACGTTTGTGCTGACCTATATCGTAGAAGGTGTGACAGGTAACCAGCAGAAATCCAAGGCTGTGGTCTATACGATTGATGCGATTAATCCGTTTAAGAACGTCGTGCCCGCGCCGCTGGTTCTACCTGCAGACTTGCCTGCTGGAGGCGTGATCACTGGCGATTACTTAAATCGTAACCCTTCGCTGAAACTTACGCTGCCTCCTTACACCGAAAATGATTATCGAAAATTTGACCAGTTCGCCATTGTGGTAAACGATGATCGCCAAACACTCGCCTGGATCGATTTGCCACAGGGCACTGGATTCGTTTATGAGGTTCCCTCTGCCACGGTGCGGAGTGTCCTCAGGGAAGGCGGGAACACCCTCCAGGTGATATTCCGGGACTATTCATGGAATATTTCGCAGCCTTCTGCAAAAGTCGATGTTCAGTTTCGTGAGGCGGGCGTTCCCACGGGGCTGCAAAAGCCCAGGTTGTCGAAGGTCACCAACAAGTTCCCCGATATCGTGAATTTGATCGATGCAAAGTTTGGTGTCGATGTGCGGGCCGACTACGAGAACGCTCGGGCGACTGACACCATTGAGGTGTACTTCGATGATGAGCGAGTCGGTGAATACACGACCCCAGCAACTGCATTCAAGGTCACCGCCGCTGCGTTCAACAAACAGGAGGGTTTTTACACAGCGGTGTTCAAGTATCGTGTACGGCGTGACGGGTTGTGGAGCACATTCTCACCGAGTACCGAAATTCAGGTTGACCTGCGTATCGTCGAGCCCAAGCCTGATTACCCGGACTACATCAGTGAGCAGTTACCGCTGTTGAGTCTGCAAGTGCCAGGCTCGCCACTTAATACGGTGGAGAAAAGTAACCCGCAAGCGGGCGTGATCACGGTTCCTCTACTGCCCTCGGCGGTCGCTGGTACCATTATCAACGTGCATGTCCGGTTTCTGACCCAGGATATTGACGAGTTGGAAAGCGGCAACCAACGCACGATTTCCCAAGCTGATATTAATGCAGGAAAAATCGAAATTCCTGTTTCGTGGGAAATGTTGCAAGAGCTTCTGCCGAGCGGGAAAATCGGCTCTTTCTACCGTTTGCGTGTACCGAATGGCGCTAGCTATATCGAGTCTCTTCATACCACCTTGTTTTCCAATCTTACTGATGTATCCCTTAGCCAGGGTCAGTTTGAGCCTCGCCGTGTTTATGTTAATCGCCTCGGTGTTAGGTATATTAACTGTGAGACCAGCCAGCCTTGGCTTGGCATAAATTTCTTAATTACACATCTTCCCGGCTTCAAACCAACCGACGTGTTGAGAGGTTTTTTTAGCGTTACTGGTTCGGATCCTGTCGATCCTAGTCAGACTGTGACGGTCGATTACGTTTCTGAGGTCAGAAACCCAACTGGCCAAAGCGCCCAGTTCAATGTGCCATATAACGAGTTCTTCTCAAAGGTCAAGCAGGGAACTATCACGGCCTACTGGCAACTGATCGGCCGCCTGCCTGGCGAGTCAGGCGTCACTGATCAGCCACCGTACACCATTCGATATGATCGTCAGCGCCCAGGTGGGGCCACGTGTGAAGGACCGCTGCGATAGAGTAGCAGCCCGTGTGAGCATGTCGGGTAAGGCAGGTATTGCTTACCCGGTACTTACATATGTGGCGGATACCGCTCAGTTCTGCGGATTTTTCCTACATTCACCTTATTGTCGAAGTTTTACAGTGGCGGCGTGTGGCTGGGCATGTAGCGCGGCTGCGTATCAGTCGATATTAAAAGGTAAAGATCTATGCCCTTCCACAGCCCTTACGCCATCACATTCAAGCGCGCTGCGCTTATTCCTTTCTTATGTACTCCGTTGGTTTTTATTGCATCGAATGTCGATGCGCTGACTCTTGACGGTACGCAAAAAACTGTAACGGCGGTGGATGCACCGGACACCTACAATTTGATTAACGGTGCACAACTGGATGCCGTGAGCGCCACCTTGCTTGGGCTCAGCGCAAACCGCTCGACCCTGAATGTAACGGGGGGCACGGTATCGTCGACCGGCGCCGTGGCCGTCCGATTGACCAGTGGCACCGGCAACTTTTCCAATACCACGATCAACAACACGGTGGGCGGGGGCTTACTGGCAGCTCGGGTGACGAACCTCCAGCAGGGTTCGCAAGTAGTGGTCAGCGATAGTGATATAACCGGTAACACCTATGGCCTGCAAATGACGGGGTATAGCACGGTGCGCATCACCGATTCGCAAGTGGTTGGTACGGGTACTGATCGCAATGCAGTCAACAATTTCAGTGGCCAGCTTCAGGCCGTCGGCAGCCGATTTACGGGGGAGGCCAATGGCGTGCGCCTTGCCCGAGACACTTCGACCATGGGGCTGGTATCGAGTTTGTCGCTGGAGGGAAGTTCGGTTACCGGCAAGACCGGGGCGGGCGTACGGGTAGACGGCGGTAGCGTGGCGCAGATAGATGTGCTCAACAACTCCCAGCTCAATGGCGGCAACGGTAACGCCCTGGAGGTGGCCGCTGCCAGCCAGGCGACAATGAACGTTCGCAACTCGGCACTCTCGGGCGATGTGCTGGTGACCGACACCAGCAGTGCCACAGTATCTCTGGACCAGGCCAGCCTGACGGGTAACCTGATTGGGGATGACAGCGCTGCTGTGGTGCTGATTCTGGACCAGTCGACGATGACTGGCGACGTGCGCGTTGCTCCAGGTGGCTCGGGCGGCGTGACCCTCGGCAATAATTCACAACTCACCGGTCGCCTGGAACACGTTCAGCAGGTAAACATCAACAGCAACTCCAACTGGACCCTGAACGCCAACAACACCATTGGCGACCTGGCCATGACCGGGGGCCGCATCACCTTCGGCGACGAAAACTCGTTCTATGAACTGAATGTGCAGAGCCTGTCGGGCAATGGCGAGTTCTACATGGCGTCCAACTTCGCCAGCGGCGCCACCGATTTCCTGAACGTCACCGGCAACGCCAGCGGCACCCATGGGCTGATGGTCGGCACCAGCGGTACCGACCCCGCCAGCGTGGAGCGCCTGCAGCTGGTTCATACGGGCTCGGGCGATGCGCAGTTCAGCCTGCTCAACGATCGCCAGGAAGTAGACTTGGGTGCGTACTCCTACAAGCTGGTGAAGGACGGCCAGGATTGGTACCTGGACAGGGAAACCCGCACCATCAGCCCGATGACCCGCACGGTCATGGCCCTGTTCAACACCCCGATCACCATCGCCTACGGCGAAATGACCTCGCTGCGCAGCCGCATGGGCGAACTGCGTTACAACCAGGGCAAGAACGCCGGGGTGTGGATGCGTGCCTACGGCAACCAGCACAACATTGCCGACGCCTCGTCGGGCGTAGGGTACCAGCAGAACCAGCGCGGGCTGACCTTCGGGGCCGATGCGCAACTGGGCGAAAGCAACTGGACCCTGGGCCTGCTGGCTGGCCACAGCCGCTCGGACCTGAACCTGAGCTACGGCAGTTCGGGCAGCATCGACAGCTACTATGTGGGCGGCTACGCCACCTGGATGGACCCTGAGAGCGGCTATTACGTCGACAGCGTGCTCAAGTACAACCGCTACCAGAATGACGCCAAGGTCGGCCTGAGCGATGGCACCCGCACCAAGGGCGACTACGACACCCACGGCATGAGCGCCTCGGTCGAAGTCGGCAAGCACATCAAGCTCGACGATGGCTACTTCATCGAACCCTTCGCCCAGGTGGCCGCTGCGGCGGTGGCCGGCAAGGACTTCACCCTGGACAACGGCTTCGACGCCAATGGCGATGTCAGCCGCTCGCTGCTGGGCAAGGTCGGTACCACGCTCGGCAAGACCATCTCGCTGGGCGGCGACAGCATGATCCAGCCCTATGTGAAGGCCGCGTTTGCCCATGAGTTCGCACAGCGCAACCAGGTGCAGGTGAACAACAACGTGTTCAACAACGACCTGTCCGGTTCGCGCGCCGAGCTGGGCGCAGGGGTTGCCTGGACCGTCGCCAAGGACTTCCAGGTGTACGGCGAGGCTGGCTACATGAACGGCAAGAACATCGAGATGCCGTACAGCTTCAGCCTCGGCGCAAGCTATCGCTTCTGATCAGGCGAGCAGTAGAAAAGAAAAGGAAGCCTCGGCTTCCTTTTCTCGTTTCAGGGGTTGGCGGATGTTCGTTCGCCCGCCCAGTGCCGGAACAACGGCTCGGCCAGAAACAGCACGAACAGCAGGCGCATCACCTGCAGCGCGGTCACCAGCGGTACCGACAGTTGCAGGGTTTCGGCGGTCAGGCTCATTTCGGCGATACCGCCGGGCATCATGCCCAGGGTCAGCGAGCGCAGGTCCAGCGCCGTCAACGCGCTCAAGGCCCAGGCCGCGAGGCCCGCCAGCAGCATGGTCAGCGCCGTGGCGACCAGGGTACGGCCCAGAAATGACGGCGCGCGACGAAAGAACGCGCGGTTGAAGTGACAGCCCAGGCCGCTGCCGATCAGCCACTGGCCGAGCTGGCTGGCGCCGTCGGGCAGGCCGGTGTGCAGGTTGGCGCCGATGCTGATGCTCGAGGCCACCAGCAGCGGGCCGAACAGCCACGGGTTGGGCTGGCGCAGGCGCTGCCAGAGCAGTGCGGCCAGCACCCCGAGCGGCGCGATCAACGCCAGCCAGTAACCATCTACCGTGCCGGCATGGCTCAACGGTACGCCGTCGCCGAGCAGGAACTTGAACGCTGCGGGCACGCACAGCACGACCGCCAGTACCCGCAGGCTCTGCCCGGCGGCGACGCGGCTGAGCACTGCGCCGTTGCGTGCACCCAGGTTGACCATCTCGCCCGAGCCGCCCGGCATGCTGGAAAAGAACGCCGTGGCCCGGTCTTCACCGGTGCGCAGCAACAGCCATACGCCGATCAGGCTGGATACGCTGGTGATCAGCGCGCCGAAGAAGATCAAGCCGAAATGGCTGGCCACCTGTTCGACCACCTGGGGGGTGAAGTGCAGGCCGATGCCGACGCCGATGATCCACTGGCCGCACTTGCGCCCGTTGGGTATTTCACCGATCTGCCAGGGCGTCAGGCAGCGCACCAGAATCACCGCCAGCAGCGAGCCGACCATCCATGGCAGCGGCCAGCCGACCAGGCTGGCGAGGTACCCGCCGGCCAGGCCGACCAGTGGAGTGGCCCACCAGGTGCGCAAGGTGGATTCAGACATCGGCCAGGGCACGACGCTGGGCGCTGCGGCGGCGCCAGATACGCAGCAGCGGCAGGGTCAGCATCAACGCGACCATCGCCCACACCCCCAGGCTGATCGGGCTGGCCCACAGAATCTCCAGTTCACCGTTGGAGATCGACAGCGCCCGGCGCAGGTTCTGCTCCATCAGCCCGCCGAGAATGAAGCCCAGCAGCAGCGGCGACAGCGGGAAGTCCAGCTTGCGCAGTATGTAGCCGAAGATGCCGATGCCGATCATCAGGAACAGGTCGAAGGTGGTGGCATGCACCGCATACACACCGATCGCGGTGATGATCGCGATCACCGGCACCAGCGCCCAGTTGGGCACCGACAGGATGCGGGTGAACAGGCGCACCATGGGGATGTTGAGGATCACCAGCATGATGTTGGCGATGAACAGCGAGGCGATCAGGCCCCAGACGATATCCGGTTGCTGTTCGAACAGCAGCGGGCCGGGGGTGATGTTGTACAGGCTCAAGGCACCGATCATCACCGCCGTGGTACCCGAGCCCGGTACGCCCAGGGTCAGCATCGGCACCAGGGCGCCGCAGCAGGAGGCGCCGATGGCGGTTTCCGGAGCGGCCAGGCCGCGCTTGTCACCCTTGCCGAAGGTGCCGCTGGCACCGGCCAGGCGTTTTTCGGTCATGTACGCCACGGCACTGGCCAGGGTCGCACCGGCCCCGGGCAGCACGCCCATGAAGAAGCCGAGCAGGCCGCAGCGGATGTTCACCACGAACACCGAAGCGGCTTCCTTGAGGTTGAACAGCATGCGTCCGGTGGCTTCCACGGCCTTGTGCCCGTGGTGGGTCTTTTCCAGCAGCAACAGGATCTCGCTGATGGAGAACAGGCCCAGCACCAGCACCACGAACTGGATGCCGTCGGTGAGGTGGATGCTGTCGCCGGTGAAGCGGTACACACCGCTGTTGGCGTCGATGCCCACGGCCGAAAGGAACAGCCCGATCAGGGCGGCGATGAAGGTCTTGAGCGGCTTGTCGCCGGCCATGCCGCCCAGCGCCACGATGGCGAACACCATCAGCACGAAATACTCCGCCGGGCCGAAGGCGATCGCCCACTTGGCCAGCAGCGGGGCGAACAGCACCATGCCGCAGGTGGCGATGAACGCACCGATGAACGAGCTCCAGGCCGACAGCGACAGCGCCACCCCGGCCAGGCCCTGGCGAGCCATGGGGTAGCCGTCCAGGGTGGTCATCACGGTGGAGGCTTCACCGGGGATGTTGAGCAGGATCGAGCTGATGCGCCCGCCGTATTCGCAGCCCAGGTACACCGCGGCCAGCAGGATCAGCGCCGATTCCGGCGGCAGGCCCAGGGCGAACGCGATGGGGATCAGCAGCGCCACGCCGTTGATCGGGCCCAGGCCCGGCAGCAGGCCGACCACCGTACCGATCAGGGTGCCGCACAGTGCAGTCACCAGGTTGTAGGGGCTCAGGGCGACGCCGAAGCCCTGGCCGAGGTAGCTGAAAGTATCCATGTCAATTCTCCAGAACGTCGAGCAGGCCCAGGGGCAGGGGCACATCCATGGCGCGGTCGAACAGCAGGTACAGGGCGATGCTCATCAATCCGACGATGACCGCACTGGGCAGCCAGCGTCCGCCGTACAGGCGCGCCATGGGGATGCCGATCAGCGTGCTGCTGAGGATGAAGCCCAGGGATTCGAAGGTGGCGGCGAACACCAGCAGCAGGCCGGTGCACAGGCCGATCTTGATCAGGCTGGCGCGGTCCAGCTCTGGTTCGTCGTCCTTGCGCACGATGGGCGTGGGACGGATCGCCAGGTAGAGCAGGGCGATGGCCATCAGGCCGAGCATCAGCAACGGATAGGCGCGCGGGCCGACCGGTTCGTAGGAGAAGGCGGCCTGGTAGGGCCAGGCCATGACGGCCAGTGCGGCGCAGGCGGCCAGCAGGGTCAGGGCGAAAAGGCGTTGCAGGATCATGGGGGAATCCTCGAAGGGCAAACCTGCACCCGTAGGAGCCGGCCTTGCCGGCGAATGACGCGCCACCGACCTGGCGGGACCGCGGTGATCCGCCGGCAAGGCCGGCTCCTACAGGTGAAGCGATGGATTACTGGATCAGTCCGAATTCCTGGGCCAGTGCCTTGTAGTCCGCTACTTGCTGCTTCACATACACGTCCAGCGCTTCACCGGTCATGGCGAACGGGAACAGCTCGCGCTGGTCACGCAGCTTGTCGAATTCATCCGAGGCCAGCAGCGTGTCGAACGATGCCTTCCACCAGGCGTAGTCTTCGTCGCTCACCTTCGGCCCCAGGTAGAACCCGCGTACCACTGGCCAGACGATGTCGTAGCCCTGTTCCTTGGCGGTAGGGATGTCCTTCATCTCGGGCTCGTCCAGGCGTTCGGGGGAGAACACCGCCAGCAGGCGCATGTCGCCGCTCTGGATGTGCGGCATCGAGTCGGAGATGTCCGTGCTGCCCACCTGGATGTGCCCGCCCAGCAATGCGGTGGCAATCTCGCCACCGCCTTCCAGTGCCACATAGCGCAGGTCGCGCGGGTTGATGCCGGCGGCCTTGGCAATCAGTGCGGTCTGCATCCAGTCCTGGCTGCCAACGGTGCCGCCCGAGCCGATCACCACCTTGCCAGGGTCTTTTTTCAGTGCCGCCACCAGGTCATCGAGGGTCTTGTAGGGCGAGTCCTTTTTCACCGCGATGGCGCCGTAGCTGGTGCCTACCGCTGCCAGCCAGCGCACTGCGTTCTCGTCGAAGCGGCCGAACTTGCCCTGGGCCAGGTTCAGCAGCGAGCCGCTGGACCACGCCACCAGCGTGCCGGCGTCGGCCGGGCGCTGGGCCACCACCGCGTTGTAGGCCACCGCGCCGACTCCGCCGGGCATGTAGGTGACGCGCATCGGCTTGCTCAGGATCTTCTCGTTGAGCAGCGCGCTCTGCACCAGCTTGCAGGTCAGGTCAAAGCCGCCGCCGGGCGAGGCCGGGGCAATGCACTCGGGGCGTTTGGGTTCGGCGGCCAGCACGTTGCCGGCCAGCAGCAGGCAGCCGGTGGCCAGGGCGATCTTGCGCAGTGAAAAAGTCATCGTCAGTCTCCGTGAACATTGTTGTTATGGGCGGATTACCAAAGCGCCACGCTGTAGCTCACCAGCAGCCGCACTTCGTCGGCGTCGCGGGAAAAGTTGGAACGGAAGGTGGCGTTACGCAGGCGCACGGCGACGTTCTTCAGGGCGCCGCTCTGTACCACGTACTTGAATTCGGTATTGCGCTCCCACTCCTTGCCTTCGCCACCGCCGGTGCGGCTGACGTTGTCGCCACTGAGGTAGCGGCTCATGAAGCTCAGGCCGGGTACGCCGAGCTTGGCGAAGTCGTAGTCGTAGCGCACTTGCCAGGAGCGCTCGTCGGCCTGGGCGAAGTCGTTGATCTGCACGAAGTTGACCAGGTAGGGGTCGGCGCCATCGACGTAGGGGAAGGCGCTGTCGCCCGACATGCGCTGGTAGCCGGTGCTCAGCTTGTGGCCGCCGAGGGCATAGCTGAACAGGCTGCCGAAGGCGGTGTTGTCGATCCTGCCGCCGCGGGCCTGGCCCTGGTCGCCGCTGAACGCCACACGCACATCGGCGCCGAAGGTGCCCGGGCCGAACGGCTGGGTCGCGAGCAGGCCGACGAAGTGCTGGCGGTACACGTCGTCGAGCTGGGCGAAGTGATAGCTGCCGGTGATGCGGTCGGTGAGCTTGTAGTCCACTCCGGCCATGTCGAAATGGTTGCCTTCGGCCGTGCCCAGGAAGCGACCGTTCTTGTTGTTGAGGGCGATGTCTTCCTTGTTGGTGTCGTTGCGGTCCTTGACCTTTTCAAGGCGGCCACCGGTGAAGGTCAGGTGCCTGATTTCCTGGGAGGTCAGCAGCCCGCCCTCGAAGGTCTGCGGCAGGATGCGCCCGTCGTTGGGGCGCAGGGTGGGCGTTTGCGGGATCAGCGTACCGACCTTCAGCTCGGTGGCCGACACCTTGACCTTGCCGGTCAGGCCGAGCTTGGAGTACTCGTCGGCGGCGCGCCCGTTGTCATGGGTCGGCAGCAGGCCGGTGCCGGTGCGGCCCTTGCCGGAGTCGAGCTTGACCCCGAGCATGCCCAGGGCGTCGACGCCGAAGCCGACGGTGCCTTCGGTGTAGCCCGATTCCAGGTTGAGCATGAAGCCCTGGGCCCATTCCTCGCGCTTGGACTGCGTGGTGCTGGGCTCGTTGTGGAAATCGCGGTTGAAGTACATGGTGCGTGTTTCGAAGGTGGCGGTGCTGTCTTCGATGAACGCGGCCTGGCTCAGCGGGGCGACGCCGACAATGGCGAGGGCACTGGCGATGGCAGAGGGACGAGGGTGCAGGCGACGGGCAGGCGCAGGCGCCTGAGGCTGGGTGGACAGCATCGTGGGGTGACTCCGTTATTGTTCTTATTCGGGTCGAACGCTTCGGTTCGATCTACGGCCTGTACAACGGGCCGTCAGGCGATGCTAGGGGCTCAACCTTTCGCTAACCTTTCAGTGGCCTTTCAATGTTTCGATGGCTTCACAGGCGCCCGCCGCGCTGTAAACTCCGCGCCATTGAACGCGACACGACCAGGAGAAATCGATGCGTGTACTGCTCGTCGAAGACCATCTGCAACTGGCTGAGAGCGTGGCCCAGGCCCTCAAGAGCACCGGCCTGACGGTGGATGTGCTGCACGATGGGGTTGCTGCCGACCTGGCCCTGGCCAGCGAGGAATATGCCGTGGCGGTGCTCGATGTGGGCCTGCCGCGCATGGACGGCTTCGAGGTGCTGGCGCGCCTGCGGGCCCGCGGCAAGACCGTGCCGGTGCTGATGCTGACCGCCCGCAGCGACGTCAAGGACCGGGTGCACGGCCTGAACCTGGGGGCTGACGACTACCTGGCCAAGCCGTTCGAACTGACCGAGCTGGAGGCGCGGGTCAAGGCCCTGCTGCGCCGCAGCGTGCTCGGTGGCGAGCGCCAGCAGGCCTGCGGCCCGCTGGTCTACGACCTGGATACCCGGCGCTTCACCCTGGGGGGCGAGCTGTTGGCCCTGACCTCCCGCGAACAGGCCGTGCTCGAGGCGCTGATCGCCCGCCCCGGCAGGGTGATGAGCAAGGAGCAACTGGCGGCGCAGGTGTTCGGCCTGGACGAGGAGGCCAGCCCCGACGCCATCGAGATCTACGTGCACCGCCTGCGCAAGAAGCTCGACGGTCATGCCGTGGCGATCGTCACCTTCCGTGGGCTGGGCTATCTGCTCGAGCACCGTGATGCGTGACGCCGGCAGCCTGCGCGGGCGCCTGCTGTGGAACCTCGCCCTGCTGCTGGTGGTGCTGATGGTGGCCAGCGGGCTGAGTGCCTACTGGAACGGTCGCGAGGCCGCCGACACCGCCTATGACCGTACCCTGCTGGCCTCGGCGCGCACCATCGCCGCAGGGCTCTCGCAACGCGACGGCACCCTCAGCGCCGATGTGCCCTACGTGGCATTGGACACCTTTGCCTACGACAGCGCGGGGCGGATCTACTACCAGGTCAACGACATCCATCAACGCTTGATTTCCGGCTACGAAAACCTGCCCGCACCGCCGCCCGACACCCCGCGTACCGATGACTATCCGGCCCTGGCGCGCTTCTACGATGCGCGCTACCTGGGCCAGGACGTGCGGGTAGTCAGCCTGCTCAAGGCGGTGAGCGAGCCGAACATGAACGGCATGGCGGAGATCCGCGTGGCCGAAACCGAAGAGGCGCGCGTGAGCATGGCCCGCAGCCTGATGGCCGATACCCTGCTGCGCCTGGGCATGCTGGCGATGGGGGCGTTGCTGCTGGTGTGGTTTGCGGTCAGCGCCGCATTGCGCCCGCTGGAGCGCCTGCGCAGCGCCGTGGAAGAACGCCAGCCCGACGACCTGCGCGCCCTGCCGGTGGTTCAGGTTCAGCGCGAACTGGGGCCGCTGGTGCGTGCACTGAATCACTTCACCGAGCGCCTGCGGGGCCAGTTCGAGCGCCAGGCGCAGTTCATCGCCGACGCCGCGCACGAGTTGCGCACCCCCCTGGCGGCGCTCAAGGCGCGGGTGGAACTGGGCCTGCGCGCCAAGGACCCGCAGGAGTGGCGCACCACGCTCGAACTGGCGGCCCAGGGCACCGACAAGCTGACCCACCTGGCCAACCAGCTGCTGTCGCTGGCACGGGTGGAGAACGGTGCGCGCGCCATTGCCGAGGGCGGTGCACAGTTGCTCGACCTCAGCCAGCTGGCCCGCGAGCTGGGCATGGCCATGGCGCCGCTGGCGCATGCACGGGGTGTGGCATTGGCACTGGAAGCACAGGCGCCGGTGTGGATACGCGGCGAGCCGACGCTGCTCAACGAATTGCTGAGCAACCTGGTGGACAACGCCCTGGCGCACACCCCGGCCAATGGCAACGTGATTCTGCGGGTGACGGCCCCGGCGGTGCTGGAGGTGGAGGACGACGGGCCGGGGATTCCCCCGCAGGAGCGCGAGCGGGTGTTCGAACGCTTCTATCGGCGTAGTGCGCAGGGCACCGGCCTGGGGCTGGCCATCGTCGGTGAGATCTGCCGCGCACACCTGGCGCAGATCAGCCTGCACGATGGCGAGCGCGGCGGGCTCAAGGTTCGGGTCAGCTTCAACCCGGGCGACTGATCAGGCGCGAAACATGTGCTTGGCGCCGATCAGCTCGCTGACCTGCAGGTGGCTGTTGGGTGGCAGCTTCAGGTGACGCATCGCCGGCAGGCGCGCCAGGGCATGTTCGTTGCCATCGCTGAGGGTGCGCGCGATCTGCACGATGTCGACATAGTCGAGCTTGTCGGTGCTGCGCTCCAGGTTCTGCGACAGGCTCGGCAGCCCGGCCAGTTGCTCGGGAAATTCCCACACGCTGAGGATCTTGTCGCCCAGTACCGGGTGGATCAGGTCGATCACATGGTTCAGGCAGACCGGGTCGGAGAGCAGTTCGTTGTGTTCTTCGGCATAGGTCAGGATCGGCAATGCGCCGATCTGGTGGACCAGCCCGGCGAGGGCGCCCTGGTCGGGCTTGAGCTGGGTGAAGCGCAGGCACAGCTCATAGCTGATGCCGGCCACTTCCAGGCTCTTGGCCCATATTTCACGCATTTTCTGTTCGACCACCGGTGAGCGCGCATGGAAGATCTGCTCGATCACCAGGCCGATGGCCAGGTTGCAGCTGTAGTTGATACCCATGCGGGTGATGGCGGTCTGCAGGTCGGTGACTTCGGTGGCCGCACGCAACAGGGGGCTGTTGACCACCTTGATCAGGCGTGCCGACAACGCGGCGTCGCGGCCGATCACCTTGCTCAGGGTGCTGACGCTGATCTCGCTGTCTTCGGCCGCTTCGCGGATGCTCAGGGCCACTTCCGGCAAGGTCGGCAGCACCAGGTCATCGTTGTCGATGGCGCTGAGCAATTGTGCTTCAACGATCTGGGCCAGCGTGTTCATCGTGGATTCTCTAGCGCATTCAGGGGCCCCACCGCCACACGCGGCGGGGCAGGTGGGCTCAGCGCTGGATTTCGCGATCGCGGTCCAGTTCGTAAGGCAGGCTCAGCAGTTCCAGGCGCGGGCCCTCGGGGCTGCCCAGGTGCAGGTTGTCGTCTGCTACCGCATCGGCAGTCAGCACCGCCAGCAGCTCGCTGCCCTGCGCGCTCGTGGCGGCCAGCACCACCTCACCCACCGATGAGGCATGGGTAGGGGAGAACACCTCGGTGCCAGGGGCCGGAGCAGTACCCTCGGCCAGGGCCAGGCGATACAGGCGACGCTTGAGCTTGCCCAGGTACTGCATGCGCGCGACGATTTCCTGCCCGGTATAGCAACCCTTCTTGAAGCTGACGCCACCCACGGCCTGCAGGTTGATCATCTGCGGGATGAACAGTTCGCGGGTCTGGGCCATCACCTGGCCGATACCGGCGCGGATCTGCCCCAGCAGCCAGGCGTCCAGCGGGCCTTCGTCGAGGTGCTCGGCCAGTTGCTCGCGTACGGCTGCGGCCTGTTCGGCCGGTACCCACAGTTCGGTGCGGCCCGGCGATACGGCAATTGCGAACAGGGGGTCGTGCCGGCTGATGGCGCCATCTTGCGTCGGCGGCTCGATGCCCAGCGCCTGCAACGCCTTGTCGCCATGCTGCAGGCCGAAGCGCGCCCAGGCACTGCTCTCGTCGGTGAGCTTGGCCTTGGAGAACACGGCGTACTTCTTCAGGTCGGCCAGTTGCGGCTCGAGCAGTTCGTGGGTCATTGCCAGCACGAAGCCGTCGGCGTGGGGCACGATGCGAAAGCTCGACTGCATGCGCCCTTTGACCATGCAGCGCGCGCCGAGGCTGGAGGTGTGCTCGTCGAGGTAATTGATGTTGCAGGTCAGTTGACCTTGCAGAAACTTGCCGGCGTCAGAGCCGCGGACGGCGAGGACGCCCTCGTGGGACAGGGGGCAGAAAAAAGCGGAGTCGGCCATGGGTCTTCGCAGGTAATCAGGACTGGGGGTCATCATAGAGTGCTGTCGGCAAAATAGGTAGCCGACCTAGACCAACGCCTTGTGCCGTTCACAGGCTCGGCCTGTATACTGGCGGCCAATTTGAGGAGGGCTCCATGGTCGTCGAACAATCTGAACTCAACCGGCTCTTCTGGCATAGCCGCCGCGGCATGCTGGAGCTGGACGTGCTGCTGGTGCCGTTTACCCAGGAGGTCTACAGCACCTTGAACGACGTCGACCGCGCGCTCTATGTCCGGCTGCTGACCTGTGAAGACCAGGACATGTTCGGCTGGTTCATGGAACGCAGCGAGTCCGACGACCCTGAGCTGCAGCGCATGGTGCGCATGATCCTGGACCGTGTCCAGCCCAAGTGACCGCTTCGAGTGTCGCTGGCAGGGCTCGCGGGCCCTGCTGGCGGCCTACCTCGCATGCCAGTTGCTGGCGCTGATCGCGCTGTGCCTGCTGGCCATTTCGCTATACATGACCCTGCTTGGCCTGGCGCTTTGCCTGGCACACGCAGCCTGGGTCGTGCCCCGGCATATCCTGCTCACCCACCCGCGTGCCGTCACCGGCCTGCGCCGTGATCCTTCTGGCTGGCACTTGTTCAGCGCGGCCACGGGCTGGCAGCAGGTGCAACTGCGCCGCGACAGCCTCGCCTTGCCCGCCCTGGTAGTGCTGCGTTATCGCCGGCCGGGGCGGCTGTTCAGCCAGAGCCAGTGCATCGCCCCCGATGCGCTGGAACCGGTGCTGCACCGGCGCCTGCGCTTGCGGTTGAAGTTCAGTCGGCGTAGGTGGGCGGCCGTAGAATAGTGTCCAGAGCTTCGGGCAGCATGTCCGGGTAGTCCAGGGTGTAGTGCAGGCCCCGGCTTTCCTTGCGCTGCATGGCCGAGCGGATCATCAGCTCCGCTACCTGGGCAAGGTTCCTCAGCTCGATCAGGTCGCGGCTGACCTTGTAGTTGCTGTAGAACTCGTCGATTTCGTCCAGCAGCAGACGTACCCGGTGCTGGGCGCGCTGCAGGCGCTTGCTGGTGCGCACGATGCCGACGTAGTCCCACATGAACCGGCGCAGCTCGTCCCAGTTGTGCGCAATGATCACATCTTCGTCCGAATCGGTGACCTGGCTGGCATCCCAGCAGGGCAGGGCCTGGGGCATGGCCACGCTGTCGAGCCTGGCGAGGATGTCGGCTGCCGCCGAGCGGCCGTAGACGAAACATTCGAGCAGCGAGTTGCTGGCCATGCGGTTGGCACCGTGCAGGCCGGTGAAGCTGGTTTCGCCAATGGCATAGAGCCCCGGTACGTCGGTCTGGCCGTGGTCGTCGACCATCACGCCGCCACAGGTGTAGTGCGCCGCCGGTACCACCGGGATCGGCTGGGTGGTGATGTCGATACCGAAGGTGAGGCAGCGTTCGTACACGGTCGGGAAGTGGCTTTTGACGAACTCCGCAGGCTTGTGGCTGATGTCCAGATACACGCAGTCGACGCCCAGGCGCTTCATCTCATGGTCGATGGCGCGGGCCACGATGTCGCGCGGGGCGAGTTCGGCGCGCGGGTCGAAGCGCGGCATGAAGCGCTCGCCGTTGGGCAGCTTGAGCAGGGCGCCTTCACCGCGCAGTGCTTCTGTGATCAGGAAGCTCTTGGCCTGCGGGTGGTACAGGCAGGTGGGGTGGAACTGGTTGAACTCCAGGTTCGCCACCCGGCAGCCGGCGCGCCAGGCCATGGCGATCCCGTCGCCGCAGGCGCCGTCCGGGTTGCTGGTATAGAGGTAGACCTTGGCCGCCCCGCCGGTGGCCAGCGCGGTGAAGCGGGCGCCAAAGGTGTCGACCTCGCCGCTGGCACGGTTGAGCACATAGGCTCCCAGGCAGCGCTCGCCGGCCTGGCCCAGGCGCCGTTCGGTGATCAGGTCGACCGCCACGCGCTGTTCCAGAAGCTCGATGTTCGGGCGCTGGCGGGCCTGCTCCAGCAACGTGGTGAAAATCGCCGCGCCAGTGGCGTCGGCCGCGTGGATGATGCGCCGGTGGCTGTGGCCGCCCTCGCGGGTCAGGTGGAACTCGAAGCCGCGTTCATCGACGCCGGCCTGTTCGTCACGGGTAAACGGCACGCCCTGGTCGATCAGCCACTGGATCGCCTCGCGGCTGTGCTCGACCGTATAGCGCACCGCGTCTTCATGACACAGCCCGCCGCCGGCATTGAGCGTATCCTCCACGTGGGACTGTACCGTGTCGGTGTCGTCGAGCACGGCGGCAACACCGCCCTGTGCCCAGAAGGTCGAGCCGTTGGCCAGGTCGCCTTTGCTCAGTACGGCGATGCGCAGGTGCGCCGGCAGGTTCAGGGCCAGGCTCAGGCCGGCGGCACCGCTGCCGATCACCAGAACGTCATGTTGGAATTGTTGGCTCATGTCAGGGATATCCGAGCGAGGCGACCACTAGTATAAGGACGGGGGTATCGGCACAATAGTCAGGTGTTTATGGCATTGTGAAACTATCGTGAAACGGGCTGGGTTGCCTTTATAACAGCCTCGAGGGCCTGATTTCCATGACGTGCGGTGCGACCTGATGCTTGCATGTGGGAACTTTCCTGGAACCCTGCCTATCCATAGAAGGTTGCCTGCATGCCAGGACGCGGCGGCGACGGGAGGCCTGGGGCTGATATCGGCTCTGCCTGCGTACACGAGACCAGAATATTGACGCAGCCGGCCGTGACCGTGCTGCGTTTTTCGTGCGAGCCGTTCAAGGGCCGCAGGAAACTTGCTTGGAGGGGAGAACTTTTGCGAAAAGCCCGAGTCTATGGTTGCAAGCCTGAACGATGGCCGCTGCAGCACTCCTCCAGGTCCACCGAGGAGTGTTCATGCTAACCCAGGAAGAGGATCAGCAGCTTGTCGAGCGCGTGCAGCGTGGCGACAGGCGAGCGTTTGATCTGTTGGTGCTGAAGTATCAGCACAAGATTCTCGGGTTGATCGTGCGTTTTGTGCACGACACCCATGAAGCCCAGGATGTGGCACAGGAAGCGTTCATCAAGGCTTACCGTGCGCTTGGCAATTTCCGTGGCGACAGTGCGTTTTATACCTGGCTGTACCGCATTGCGATCAACACGGCGAAAAACTATCTGGTATCCCGCGGTCGACGGCCGCCAGACAGTGATGTCAGTTCCGAGGATGCGGAATTTTACGATGGCGATCATGGCCTCAAGGATCTCGAGTCACCAGAGCGCGCGCTGTTACGAGATGAAATCGAGGGCACCGTCCACCGAACCATCCAGCAGCTGCCAGAAGATTTGCGTACGGCGTTAACTTTACGTGAATTCGATGGTCTGAGTTACGAGGACATTGCGAGCGTCATGCAGTGTCCGGTGGGTACCGTGCGCTCTCGAATTTTCCGCGCTCGGGAGGCCATAGATAAAGCCCTGCAGCCGTTGTTGCAGGAAACCTGAGACAGCGGCGACAGCCAAGAGAGGAACCGCCATGAGTCGTGAAGCTTTGCAGGAATCGCTGTCCGCGGTGATGGATAACGAAGCGGACGAACTGGAGTTGCGTCGGGTATTGAATGCCGTCGACGACAATGAAACCCGTGCCACCTGGTCGCGTTACCAGGTTGCCCGAGCAGCGATGCACAAGGAACTGCTGCTGCCAAAACTGGATATCGCCGCCGCGGTCAGTGCCGCACTGGCTGACGAAGCCACGCCGGTCAAGGTTGCCCGTGGTCCATGGCGCAGCCTGGGTCGTCTGGCTGTTGCAGCTTCGGTGACCGTTGCAGTACTGGCAGGTGTGCGCCTGTACAACCAGGACGACATCAGCGGTGCCCAACTGGCTGCCCAGCAGCCTGTGCAGCAAGGCGTGACTGTACCTCAGGTGCAAGGCCCGGCAGTACTGGCAGGCTACACCGAGAGTGCCGAACAGCCGACCGGCCCAATGGCAAATGGCGTGCTGCAAGGTCAAAGCGGCTGGCAGGACGAACGTCTGCCGGGCTACCTGCGCCAGCATGCTCAGGAAGCCGCCGTGGAAGGGACTGAAAGTGCTCTGCCTTATGCCCGTGCGGCCAGCCTGGAAAATCGCTGAGTAAGGAGGATCATGCGCGCGCCAACTCTACTACCGCTCTTGCTCGGAGGATGTCTGTCGGTGCCGGCCCTGGGCGCCAACTCCTCCACTGATGCCGCAGACTGGCTCAACCGTCTGGCCAAGGCCGAGCAGCAGCAGAGTTATCAGGGTACTTTCGTCTACGAGCGTAACGGCAGCTTTTCCACCCATGACATCTGGCATCGGGTGCAGGAGGGCAAGGTTCGTGAACGCTTGTTGCAACTCGATGGCCCAGCCCTTGAGGTTGTGCGGGTAGATGGACGTACCCAGTGCGTGAGCGGCGCCCTGGCCCGCGGAGTGGGCAATGCGGCGCAGTCTTCGCCCCGTGTACTGGACCCCTTGAAGCTGATGAACTGGTACGACCTGAGTGTGGCAGGGCGCTCCCGGGTGGCCGGTCGCGAGGTCGAGATCATCACCCTCAGGCCGCGCGATCAGCATCGTTATGCCTTCGAGCTGCACCTGGATCGACAGTCGGGTTTGCCCCTCAAGTCGTTGCTGCTCAACGACAAGGAGCAACTGCTGGAGCGCTTCCAGTTCACCCGGTTGGAGACCGACAAGGCGCCGGACGATGCCCAACTGCAGCCCAGCAGCAACTGCAAGGCGGTGGCCCAGGCCACTCAGCAGGTTGCCGAGGCCGCATCGGGATGGCGTTCCGACTGGTTGCCACCGGGCTTCGAGCTGGTCAACAGCGCGGTACGCAAGGATCCGGAGCACAAGAGCACCGTCAGCAGCCTGATGTACGATGATGGCCTGGCACGCTTCTCGGTGTTTCTGGAGCCGGTTGCAGGCAATTCGGGCATCGACGCCCGTACCCAGCTTGGCCCGACGGTCGCGGTTTCGCGCCGGCTGACCACGCCCAAGGGGGATGTGGTGGTCACTGTGGTAGGTGAGATCCCCATCGGTACTGCCGAGCGGGTCGCCTTGTCGATGCGTGCCCAAGACGCCCACGCCAGCCAATGACGAGCCACAGGTAATGCGTTGATGATCGATGGGCCGCCAAGGCGTTGACATGATTCGTAAGCCTTCGAATTTGCAAAATTCTCCAGATTTATCTATAGGTCAGTTCTTTCGGGGGCTGGCCTTTACTGCTGTTGCAGCATCAACAATGCCGATCCACCGAGCCTGGTCGCAGCCTTTCGAGGATGTTGCCGGGCTTTGTGCGTTGGCTGGTCCCTACTGCTTAACCACGCTCGTTGTGACGGGAGCCGTATGTCAATACCTCGCTTGAAATCCTATCTGTCGCTGTTCGCCGCCGTGCTCATGCTCGGGCAGGTGCTCAACGCCCAGGCCGAAGCCCTGCCTGATTTCACCACCCTGGTCGAGCAGGCCTCGCCGGCGGTGGTCAACATCAGTACCAAGCAGAAGCTGCCTGATCGCAAGTATGCCGCGGGTCAGATGCCAGACCTCGAAGGCCTGCCGCCGATGTTCCGCGAGTTCTTCGAGCGCAACATGCCGCAAGCCCCGCGCTCACCCCGTGGCGATCGTCAGCGCGAGGCCCAGTCGCTGGGTTCGGGCTTCATCATTTCGGCCGACGGCTACATCCTCACCAACAACCACGTGGTGGCCGATGCCGATGAAATCATCGTGCGCCTGTCCGACCGCAGCGAACTGCAGGCCAAGCTGGTCGGCACCGACCCGCGTACCGACGTGGCATTGCTGAAGGTCGATGGCAAGAACCTGCCCACGGTCAAGCTGGGCGACTCCGAAAAGCTCAAGGTGGGTGAGTGGGTACTGGCCATCGGTTCGCCGTTCGGCTTCGATCACTCGGTGACCAAAGGTATCGTCAGCGCCAAGGGCCGCACCCTGCCCAACGACACCTACGTGCCGTTCATCCAGACCGACGTTGCGATCAACCCGGGTAACTCCGGTGGCCCGCTGTTCAACATGAATGGCGAAGTGGTCGGCATCAACTCGCAGATCTTCACCCGCTCGGGTGGCTTCATGGGCCTGTCGTTCGCTATCCCGATCGATGTTGCACTGGATGTTTCCAACCAGCTGAAAAAGGACGGCAAGGTCAGCCGTGGCTGGCTGGGCGTGGTGATCCAGGAGGTCAACAAGGACCTGGCCGAATCCTTCGGCCTGGACAAACCGGCCGGCGCGCTGGTGGCCCAGGTGCTGGAAGATGGTCCGGCAGCCAAGGGCGGCCTGCAGGTGGGCGACGTGATCCTGAGCATGAACGGTCAGCCGATCGTCATGTCGGCTGACCTGCCGCACCTGGTCGGTGGCCTGAAAGATGGCGCCAAGGCCAAGCTGGAGATCATCCGCAACGGCAAGCGCCAGAACCTGGACGTGACCATCGGTGCACTGCCCGATGAAGATCAGGACGTGACCACCGGTGCCAATGGCGGCGTCGAGCGCAGCAGCAACCGCCTGGGCGTATCGGTAGCCGACCTGACCGCAGAGCAGAAAAAGACTCTGGAGCTCAAGGGCGGCGTGGTCATCAAGGAAGTGCAGGATGGTCCGGCCGCGATGATCGGCCTGCGTCCCGGTGACGTCATCAGCCACTTGAACAACCAGGCCATCCTTTCGGCGAAGAACTTCACCGAAATCGCCAAGGAACTGCCGAAGAACCGTTCGGTGTCGATGCGCGTGCTGCGTCAGGGCCGTGCCAGTTTCATCACCTTCAAGCTGGCCGAGTAAGGCCTGACCGAGAAGGTCGCGGTAAGAAAAAGCCCGACGCCGATGCGTCGGGCTTTTTCATGGGCGCGCAGTCAATTGCGAAAGCGTGCCAGAAGACCGGAGAAACCCCATGCGTGCTGGCTGTTCAAGCCAATCAGTGTGGCGGCGGGCGTCATTGCGACGGCGATCATCTTTCTGTCCTTGGGGTAGTCCTGGAAGGCGATACCTTGGTTGCCAAAGGCAGTATCCAGTCGGCCATGGACTGTATAGCGGGCACGGTAGATGCGCTGACCGCCCAGGCCAAACACCACCAGCTTGCCGTCCTGGTGCAGCGCTGCGGCTTCCCATTCGTCTTCGGTGTGCGTGTTGAAGGTCAGCACCGTCGGGTTGCCGTGGTTATAGGTCGCGTCCCTCACACCTTCGGCATCGAATTGCCAGGTCATGGCGTTGGTGTCTTCGGGGCGCTCGCCGGGCAGGTTCCCCGCGACGATCAGGTGGCCATCGGGGCGTTGAATCAGCGTGTTGAAGCGGATGTTGGCGTTTCGACGCGGAGCAAGCCAGCGGAGCCAGCGCGGCAACCAGCGCAGCCAGCGCGACAGCGGGGATTCATACAGCTTGAAACCGTATCGGTCGCCAAAGGACGGGTCGGGTGTGCCGTCGTTTCTGAAGCGTGCGATGAAGCCTCGGGTCTCAGGCCCGTTGCGCAAGGTTCCGGCAACGAGAAATGTACTTTCCTGCGCAATGACATTGGCGATCTGCACCGTCCCGGAAGGGTGCGTGATCTCGATGAACTGACCGCTCGGGAAACCGGCATTGCCGGCAAGATCCAGTCGATAGACGCAAGCATGGGTAGCCAGCCAATCCGACTCCAGCGTAGCACTGGCGAGCAGGTGTCCGGCCCGCAGCTGGAGTGACGTGGAATGCAGCTTCAGATGAAGGCTGTTGTCCTGATCCAGGGCAAGGTAACCGTGGGGGGAGGCATAGCTGGTGTCCAGCGCGCCCTGCGCGTCGAAACGTGCCACCACCAGTCTGTGGGGCTTGCCGGCGCTGTTCACCCATCCCAGCATCCATATCTTCGCGTTGGCATCGACGACGATGGCTTCCGCGCCCGATTCGGCCACCGGGTCGAATGTTCCGAACACTATCCCTTTGTTGCCGAACGTCGGGTCCAGATCACCTTTATCATCGAAGCGAAGCAAGGTATAGCGGGACTGCTCGTGGTCCCCGGTCAGGCCACACACGGTGATTGTGTCATCGTGTATTGCCACATCAGTGATGAAACGATCGGTGTCCGCAATTTGCGGTAGGGAGCGCTCGCCGTTGTCACCAAAGCTCGTATCGGGGCTTCCGGGGACTGCTGGTTGAACATGTGCCATGGCCATTTCTCCGTCTGGTGCCCTATATTCGGGTCTGCGCGAGCGGCCATCTACTGACAGAAATATCAGGCACCATGAAACTGGAGGGGCGGGCGTGGCGGCTGGCCCCTTCATAAGGTACAATTCCCGGCTATTTTTCGGCGGGCGTTCGCCCCGCAGCCTTTTTGAGTGTTGACCCGTGAGTGATTTGAGTCATATCCGCAATTTCTCCATCATCGCCCACATTGACCATGGCAAGTCGACCCTGGCCGACCGTTTCATCCAGATGTGCGGTGGCCTCACCGCGCGCGAGATGGAAGCGCAGGTACTTGACTCCATGGACCTCGAGCGCGAGCGCGGGATCACCATCAAAGCCCATAGCGTTACCCTGTATTACAAGGCGAACGACGGCATCACCTACCAGCTGAACTTCATCGACACCCCCGGCCACGTCGACTTCACCTATGAAGTCAGCCGTTCGCTGGCCGCCTGCGAAGGCGCGCTGCTGGTGGTCGATGCCGGCCAGGGCGTGGAGGCCCAGTCGGTCGCCAACTGCTACACCGCCATCGAGCAGGGCCTGGAGGTCATGCCGGTACTGAACAAGATGGACCTGCCCCAGGCCGATCCGGACCGTGTCAAGGACGAGATCGAGAAGATCATCGGCATCGACGCCACCGACGCCGTGGCCTGCAGTGCCAAGAGCGGCATGGGCGTGGACGAGGTGCTCGAGCGCCTGGTGCAGACCATTCCGGCCCCTACCGGCGACATCGATGCACCGCTGCAGGCGCTGATCATCGACTCCTGGTTCGACAACTACCTGGGCGTCGTGTCCCTGGTGCGCGTGCGCCATGGCCGGGTCAAGAAGGGCGACAAGATTCTGGTCAAGTCCACCGGCAAGGTGCACCTGGTCGACAGCGTGGGCGTGTTCAACCCCAAGCACACCGCCACCGCCGACCTCAAGGCCGGCGAAGTGGGCTTCATCATCGCCAGCATCAAGGACATTCACGGTGCACCGGTCGGTGACACCCTGACCCTCAGCTCCACGCCCGACGTGGAGGTGCTGCCAGGCTTCAAACGTATCCAGCCCCAGGTATATGCCGGCCTGTTCCCGGTCAGTTCCGAAGATTTCGAAGATTTTCGTGACGCGCTGCAAAAGCTGACCCTGAACGACTCGTCGCTGCAGTACCTGCCTGAGAGCTCCGACGCACTGGGCTTCGGCTTCCGTTGCGGCTTCCTCGGCATGCTGCACATGGAGATCATCCAGGAGCGCCTGGAGCGCGAGTACGACCTGGACCTGATCACCACCGCGCCGAGCGTGATCTTCGAGGTCAAGCTCAAGACCGGTGAAACCATCTACGTCGACAACCCGTCCAAGCTGCCGGACGTGTCGTCGGTGGAAGACTTCCGCGAGCCGATCGTGGCCGCCACCATCCTCGTGCCGCAGGAGCACCTGGGCAACGTCATCACCCTGTGCATCGAGAAGCGTGGCGTACAGCGCGACATGCAGTTCCTCGGTTCCCAGGTGCAGGTGCGCTACGACCTGCCGATGAACGAAGTGGTACTGGACTTCTTCGACCGCCTCAAATCCACCAGCCGCGGCTATGCTTCGCTGGACTACCATTTCGACCGGTATCAGTCGGCCAACCTGGTCAAGCTCGATGTACTGATCAACGGCGACAAGGTCGATGCCCTGGCATTGATCGTGCACCGTGACAATGCGCACTACAAAGGCCGCGCGTTGACCGAGAAGATGAAGGAACTGATCCCGCGGCAGATGTTCGATGTGGCAATCCAGGCCGCCATTGGCGGGCAGATTGTGGCGCGTACCACTGTCAAGGCGCTCAGAAAGAACGTACTGGCCAAATGCTACGGTGGCGACGTTAGCCGTAAGCGCAAGCTGTTGGAAAAGCAGAAAGCCGGTAAGAAACGCATGAAACAGGTGGGCAACGTGGAAATTCCACAGGAAGCCTTCCTCGCCGTGCTCAGGTTGGATAGCTAGGTCCTATGTCACTAAATTTCCCGCTGTTGCTAGTCATCGCCGTTGCCGTGTGTGGACTGCTGGCCCTGATCGATCTGCTGTTCCTGGCCCCGCGCCGGCGCACGGCGATCAACACCTATCAGGGCAGCGTCAGCCAGCCCGAGATGGCGGTGGTCGAGCAGTTGAACAAGGAGCCGTTGCTGGTCGAGTACGGCAAATCGTTCTTCCCGGTGCTGTTCATCGTGCTGGTGCTGCGCTCGTTTCTGGTCGAGCCGTTCCAGATCCCTTCGGGGTCGATGAAGCCGACCCTGGAAGTGGGCGACTTCATCCTGGTGAACAAGTTCTCCTACGGCATCCGCCTGCCGGTGATCGACAAGAAGGTCATCGAGGTCGGTGACCCGCAGCGTGGCGATGTGATGGTGTTCCGCTACCCGAGCGACCCGAACGTCAACTACATCAAGCGTGTGGTCGGCCTGCCGGGCGACCAGGTGCGCTACACCAGCGACAAGCGTCTGTTCGTCAACGG
>OLII01000184.1_pt1 | contig 24613 bp, 36 predicted proteins | sample 1609481 | NCBI WGS metagenome assembly OLII01 (sample SAMN05416859, study PRJEB24817) | seawater metagenome | isolation source: Sea water | place: Canada:Atlantic | collected 2013-11 | reverse complement strand
ACGGTCTCGTGGGCTCGGAGATGTGTATAAGAGACAGCATTATAACAACGCAAAGTTATTAAATTTTTTTGAATTCTTATTGGTTCGCGAAACAATTATCGAATTTGTTTTTCCGTCGTTTTTAAATATATAAAAACCATTGTGCGATTTTACCCATATTGCAAAGATATCAACGTCTTCAACTTTGTAAGATTCGCCTTTTGAATTCCTTGTATAACATCGGACCTTTTCACCTTCCATTGAAACCGATTTTATTTGAACCTTTTTAAGACCTTTTTTTGAATCAGTAATACAGTCATAAGGCGATGAATCTAAAAGCGGAAAAGAAACGCTTATTTCGTGTTCCATTGCCATAACTGCAAACCGATATTCGGCGAGGCAACCAATTAAATTAATATCCATATCGTAAAACTACAAAAAAAAAAGCCACCCCAAACAAATGAAGTGACTTTAAACAAAACAAAAACTTAAATAATTAATCGTATTTTTTTGTGAAACATATACAAAGACCAATCAAAAATAAAAAAGATCCCAATAAATAATCATCATATTTTAAAATCTGCCTGATAGAAAAACCAAAAAAGAAAATGATTAATCCAATACTAATATTTTTTTTCATAACATATCGGCTTTATAGCAAGCATAAGAACAAACTCCCGGTTCGTCGATTGGCTTGTCGCACATTGTGCAATTGTGTTCCTTTTCGTCTTCAGGATAAAAATGATCGTAACTCATTGTTTTAGCTTTTAATTTTTAGTTCCATTTTTTTATCCAAATAATCAATTTCGCGCTCTAAATAATCGATCGCCTTTTCGAGATCTTGAATTTCGTTTTCCTTTTTACCGGCGCGACAAACATATTTCAAAACGTTTCCGAGATTGAAATTAAGATTGTAATGCTTTATAACGTCGATTAAATCGTAATCTTGACCACTTTCGTAGTGTTGAGGAGTTATCTTCATAATTGTTTTTTTAATACTCTTAGAATTGCTCTTTTGAGTTTGTTAAATATTGATTGTTGTTGTAATTTTTCTAATTGGCCCAAACTATAAACGTTAACCCTTTTACCTTTGTGAATTACATAAAGACCGGTTCGCGTTTTTTTAAACTTTTTTAGATTCATTACAGAATTTTAAATGTTTATTTCTTTTACTTCAATTTCAGCAGTTGCCAACCATTTTTCGAATTTGTTATGCAAATAAATTAAATCGGATCTTTTAGGCCTTTTTAACAATTCAATGTGAACCAAATCGGAAATGCGTTCTTTGTATCCTTCGACTAAATAATCCAAATAATTAAGATTTGTTTTTTGCGAATGTCCGAAATAATATTGATCCGAAAAAATTTTATTTATTTGTTTCTTTGGAATGCTAAATATTTTTTGAATTACTTTACCATTTAAACGCCGGGATCCGGTCTTTTCAAGTTCTAAGGTAAAAAGGTAATTAAACGAATTTGATTTGATTGATTGCATTGTTTGTTTTTTAAAAGGCCCACCGAAATGGGCCGGTTTATTTTATTAAATTAATTCTGTATATTTTAAATTTCCTGAATTATCACATTTTCTCGCAGTTGATAATAATGTTGTAAAATAATCTTCACCCCATTGCACCGGTTCGTGCTTTACTCTTACACCTACTGAATAATCATCTTCCCATATATCTGTTATAACGCCATTAACTCTAAGACCTGTAACCATAACACTTACTTTTTTTCCTACTAAACTAATGTTGATTTCTTTTGTTGTCATAATATTTGTTTTGTTTTGGCTGCTTCGTTGCAACACTTCAAAAGTACAACGCATTCTTGAATTAAAAAAATTTTTTCACTTTTATTTTAAAGTTTTTTTTCATTTTTCTTGTTAACCCCCGTAAATAAAGGCCAAAAAAAAGGCCCGAAAATTAATTCAGGCCCTTCAAAATATAAAATTTTAATGATTATGCAGTTTCTAACGCCGCCTTTGCAGTTGCAAAAGATCCGTTTACGAACGCATTTGGTAAGTAGTTTGTTAATGCTACTCTTTCGCTAACTCTTACAGTTACGAATCCATCTCTTACGTTTGTTCCGTCTTCTCTGAAGAACTCAACGTTAACACCATCACGCACCCATAACTGAGTCCCTACGCTGAAGTTTCCAATTAAGAAAGACCCCGCTGCGATTGCAGTATTTAAAACAACTTTTACGCCCATAAATACCGGCTGTAAACCTCCATAAACTTGGTCCTTTAAATAATTGTTCTGAGAATCTTTTAATAAAAGAATTTTGTGAAAGTCAGAAGGGTTTAATAAAATACAATCTGCATTGTAGTTTGCTAAAGCCAATTGGTTCAATGATGCAACAATAACATCAAATTCGTTTGCTGATTCAACAGTTCCCGCTAAAGATCCCGCTGCGAAATCTGCAGCATCTGTAATAATTCCGCTTAATTGCGCACCTGATCCGGTTCCGCTTAAAATTTGCGTGTCTTCTACTTCTAAAAGTTTTTCCGGCGCTCTTGCTGAAATATAAGAAGTCAATTGTGGCGTATCTGCCAACATTTCTTCAGAAATACGGAAGTAAGTTCCAATTTTTCTAACGTTTGCATCGCTTGCAGTCATGTCAAAGTCAGATTGCGCTAACGTAACACCTTCTGCAGTTGCAGCCGCACCGTTTGAATATCCTGATTCTTTTACATATCTAACAACGTCGCTTTGAGTTGATCCCAATGCTAACAATTGACGAATGTGCATTGGACGAGTTGGATCATATTTGTAACCCGCTACTCTATCCGCCGGAATTACTTCACCGGTAAAGTCAGCACCTACAGTCATATCCGCTTTGATTTCAAATGATGCACTTCTTGAATGACCTTTTGAAATTGCATCGATTGCACCGTTTGCGATTTGCTCTTGTAAAGCGCTTTTAAAAGTCATTTTCTTTTTAGCGTTAAACTGCATTTTGTTTGCTACTTCCATAGCGTCCAAACGTTCGTTTAATTTGTTGCTCATTTCAGAAACTTCGCTTTTTACGATTTCATTTGCTTTTACAACTACAGCGTCAATCGCTTCGTTGTTTGATTTTTCGATTTTTGAATCAATAGCATTATTGAATTGATCCAATTGGTTTTTTAAACTTTCTTCCATTTTTACTTTTTTAAGGAATTAATTAAATAATTGTACACTTCTGAATCATTGTTTTTTACTTCAACATTCGGCGAAGTGATTATTTCAGTCGGCTTCGTGAATTCAATAAATAATGATTTCAATTTTAAGATCTCGGCTTCAATAGCGAAACCCATTTCGTCGGAAATTTCGCCTTTACGCAATAGCTTGGATAAATTGTCGTATCTCTTTGATAATTTATCAACGTCGACATTCCCTTTTACGTCTAATATTTTGGCCTGATCGTTTGCCGCTAATGTAACGGCGCTAATTTCATATAGTTTTACTTCGCTGATTTCGCGATACTCCCCTTTGTTTTGTCTTTGTATTGGTAAAATACCAACGCTATTCTCGGTTATAACTCCCGATTTCATTAGTTCGACAACGTCTTTTCCTAACTGCGTTTTTGCTATTTGAGCAACGAAAACCAAACCTTTATCGTCTTCATACAATTCGAGCATTTTCCCGATTGGTTGGTTCATATCGTGTTGATATAAATATTTAACACGATCACCGTTTTCGGCTAATGTTTTTTTGTATGCGCCTTTTGTGATAATATCGTTGTCCGAATCTTTGTTTCCAAAAATACTTCCGTAACCTTTAATGATCCCGGCGTTTTCGTCAGCGTCTAACAACTCACCAACGGGAGCCGCTTTATATAGCATTGTGTTCATAAATAAAAAATTTTTGTAAATATACGAATTTTGATTTTTAATTTTGGTTAGGTTCTCCGGGTTCAAAAACAATATTGTTATTTTGTCCGGGCAATGGTTTTAGATGCTCGTAAATTGTACCAACACCGTAAGGAATACCATCTAAAAACGCCTTGCAATTGCCTTCGAATTCATTGAAATTTTTACAATGAAAACAATTTGTTTTGTTTGATTCTTTTAAAGTTGCCATTTAATTATTTTTTTAAATATTGATCCATTATTTCACCAACTAATCGGGCGTATTTGGACGGATTGGAATTTAAGTTGTATTCTGTAAACGCTTCTGCTATAAATTCATCAAATGAATGCAATGCATAGCGTCCTATGTAAATGTCATTATATTGTTTTATTTTATTTGCTTCTTTTAAACGCTTTAATTCATCATAGTAATTTTTTCGAATAATTCTTATTTTATCAATTGCAATTTTTTGATTTCCTGATTTCATAGACGAATGCAAAAGAACGTGCGCCATTTCGTGAACCGGAGTTGATAAAAACATTTTATCGGCATCAATAGCGCTAAACCATCGTCGTGTAAAATTACTTTCTGAAATTCTTATTCTACTCGGTAAATCTTTTAAAAGATCCCCTAAATTTATTTTTGTTAAATTCCCACTTACTGAATACCTTGCAATAAATCCGTAAGTTCTTGCGCCACTACTAAAAGAAAGTTTGACTGTTTGTTGGTTTTCTAATGCTGCAAAATTGTATTTCGAAAATAATTCAGTTAATTTATTATTTATCTTATTATATTCTATCATTGAAAGTTTAGAAGACCCTCTAATTGAACCAATATTTATATTAAATTCAGAAAATTTTTCAACCATTGTTGTTTTAAATTCTTTGACTGTATTCAATACACTATCAACAACCGTATCACCAACACCGGACAAAGTTGCATTAATTGCCGAAACAACTTCTGTCAACCCTATTCCCGTAGTTGATCCGCCACCCATTCCGAAGTTTATATCGGATATTTCGCCAACGGTTTGCGCTGCTTTTACCGGAAACGGTGCAACACTACAACGGCAATTAATAACCTCAGCAGCCGGACCGCTTGGATCGCCCGGATACATTAAAAAAGATCCGCCAACCATAAAAGGATCGTTATAAGGTATTGGATCACTTGACCCCGCTTCTGAATGTGTGCTTCTTGTCCTATCGTCAAACGACGCAATCCATTCCTTTCGCATCTGCGCCCCCGGAAATATAGTTGTAGCGGATTCCATTGTTGCAAAGTTAGCCGCTGCAGTTGCTTCAGTACGAACCAAACGTTCCGCCTGATTGTTTGAATACCTTGAAAATTGTGAATTTAATATTCGGCCCTTTTGTTGGTTTCCTAAAGACATAAATTCCGGATCGCGCATCAATTGCTGTGTGATTCCGATTAATGTTTTCTTTGCCGTTCCTGAAACTAAGGTAACACGTTGCGCACCGACAGCCGATCCAAAAGACGCAAATTTATTGGTCCATTGATCAACGTATTGATTTGGATTAACTCCTTTCGTTAAATATTTGTCGTTGTTTCTTGCGTACCACTTAGCAAAACGCAATCCAATATCTGAATAAATATCACGATATATTTTAAGCAAATCTTTGTCATCAAACAGCAAAGCAAAATTTGTTTGCCCTTCAGAAACAAAAGATTCAATCCCTTTTTTATATTCGCTTTTGTAGTACTTCTTAACTTTTGAAAGTTGGCGCTTTTCGGAAATATCTAATTGCTTTTCGAAATCCGTTTGCCATTTATTTCTGTTTATTTTCATACGTTGCAACCTTTATTCCTTTAATTTCTTGTTTAGGCGCTTCGGCCTTACTTAGAAACTTATTAACGTCCATATCAACCGGTTCAATTGGTTGATCAATGTCCGCCGCTTTTACCGGAATTAAGTTCGCCGGAACGAAATAATCATTTAGAACTTCGTTTTCTTCGTCAACCCCGTAAGACATAACAGAACGTTTTTCGTTTGGAGTTATCCACCACGCTTTAGCTAACTGATCGACAACCTTATCGGCTTCTTCTTGTAACTCAGGAATAACAGTAAAATCAAATTCGATACAAAGTTTATTCCCATATTTTGGAGCCAACCAACGATTTAATTCGTCTTTAATTTTTAGCAACTCAGGAATAACAGCATTTTGATATAATGCTTTTTTCGCCTCTCGCATATTCCCGTAAGTACTCGATTCAGTATTGTTTAACAATTGGACCGGTACGTTGTAAATATTACAAAGATCTTTTATCGATGCGTTATATTGTTCGATTAAGGAAACGTCTGCAGCATTTAAACCAAAGTTAACCCAACTTAATTTTTTTGGCGTAATGATCACGTCTCCGGCATTGTCCGACCCTTGGAATTGTCTTCTAAATTTGTCTTTCAATTGCTGCGCTTGCACTTGGTTTAAATCGCCTTCTTCAGACATTAGCAAACCCCTTGCGGTTTGGTTCTGTAGATATTTAACACCGGTTTGAACGGCTTCGTTGTTTGTTGTTAATGACCTAAGTCCCGCACGCAATGGCGATTGACCATACAAATGCGATCCCGTACCGTCATAATGCGGATTAAAATCTTTTATATGGCATATTTCAGACGCCGGAACTTCAAAATTTCCATTGTATTCGACTTTATATTTTTGAACCGGCTGCATTATACCACCGGAAACGATTTCCATTACTTGCGACGGCATAACGTAAAGTTCTGAAAACTTTCCCGCTTTTGCTCCCGTATCAGGACCAATGCCATAGATATAACGGTTTCCCGTTAGTTTTCCGAATGATATTAATTCGGTGATAAATGAATTGTATGATTGACCCGGATTCGGACGTTCTAAAAGTTCGTGCAATTCTGTATCTTGCAATTCGACTAATGCTTTTTTTTGCAATAACGCCGCTTTGTTGATTGTACTACTATCGATTGATCCGCTTGTAATTGATTTATAACGTTTGTAATCATTTGAATTTTTAACTTCGTAAATCTGAAACGGAATTGTTGTTGCCGCTTTAGTAATTAAGTTAATCAACGAATAAATCGTCGCGTTTTTTCGATACCCTTCAGAAATATACGAATCGTCGTTTTCGTCATTCCAAACAATACTTTCGCCTAACCAATTGTATATCGCGCGATTGTAGTTTGAATTTGTGGCTTGGGCGTTTTTATTTACTATTTTTTTTAACTTATCAATAAAGGAGGCCATATATTATAATATATAAAATTTTCGTAAAAATACAAAATTAAAATTTCTTTTATACTATATAAAAATTATTGATTAAATTCCTTTCGATTGCGTAGGAAGTAACATCAATATGTTCATCGTGCTTTGCGTTTGGAAATGTACTAACTTGCTGAATATACGCATCGTTCCAATGGTCATCGATTAAAAAAACGCGGCCACCTTCGATAAATGGCGACGACGCGCGCGCTCGTTCAATTTTAGAATAACGCACAAAGTTTGTTTTTAATTCCGAAACATTGAAGTTTGTTTCACGCCTTAATAATTGGACCAATGATTTTCCCGACGCTTTTGGTTCTACTAATATTTGCGTAACGTTAACCCCGCACGATTTAACAAAAGAAGTAATAAACGATTTTAATTCCGGCATTTCCAAATATTTATCAATGCTTTTAAATATGTAAAGATTGTCGCCACTTTTACCGCTTATTTGAATTCCCGTTGGATCGTTCTTTGTGTCTTTTGTGTATGCGCCATCGACATACATTTCGAAATCAATATCGCCCGGCATTTCTGCGCGTTTAATTATTTGAAACCAATCTTTACGCCATTCGCCACCCTCCGGCGGTGATGGTATTTGTAAGTATTGGCCCGAAAATGTATAACGATCCGCTTGTCTTATTGCTTCCAATTCGTCAAATGAATGCTTTTCCGGCCATAACGGAACGTTTTGATCGTCTAATGCTGAAAGTTTTAAATGATGCCAATCTTCACCTGATCCGCCGTCTAATAAATACCCGGACAAATCTTCTTCGTGAAGTCGCTGCATTATTACAATAATTGGAACGTCCCTATCATTTACCCGCGATCGTATTGTTGTATTGTATCGGTTATTGATAAAAGAACGTCTTACGTCAGATAAAGCGTCGTCCGGTTTCAATGGATCATCAATAATAATTGCGCCACCACTACCGGCCCCGAATCCCGTAATCGCACCCCCTGAAGCCGTAGCATATACGCCACCCCCTTCTGTAGTGTACCACTTCTTTTGCGATTGTGAATCTTTTTTTAAGTTTAAACCCCATACACGTCGAAACGCATCGGAGTTGATATATTCTTTTGTGGCCGAACTATTGTCCAACGCCAACGAATCCGAATAACTTAAATGTATAAATTTTGATTCCGGCCTTTTAGCTAATGACCAAGCGATAAACATTTTTACAGCCAATTCCGTTTTTCCGTATCTCGGCGGAATGTTAATGATCAAACGTTTTATTTCGCCATTAGAAACACGTTCGAGCGTATCGGCTAACGTTTTGTGAAACTCTGCAGCTATAAACTTTTTTCCGGTATTTTCTTTGAATATATATCGCGTAAAGAATAGCAACGAATTTTCGCATTTTTCTTTTATGATTGCGTTAATACTCATTGTCTAAAATATCGTCGATTTTTTTTCTTGCTTCTGTTGATAGCTTAGAAGTTGCAATTTCTGCAGTTACTTCTACTTCTTTGCGTTCAATGTATCCGCGTCGTTTTCCTTTTGTCTTTAAATAAAATATTGTCGCCGTTGTGTTTCCGTCTTTTATTTGTTTATGCAATTGCGATTCTGCAAAATCTAAAGTCAGGTTCTGCAGTTCGTCTACAGATTCGCGAAAATTTGAATCATTGTTGTAATACTTGTAAAACGTTGATCGATTGCAATCAACAATTTTGCAAGCCGTTGTAACAACTCCCAATGATTTTTCGAGCGCTTCTAATAGATTTCCTTTTAATATGTTGCTTTTTGTCGCCATATCGCAAAGTTATACAAATAAATGGATATAAAAAAACCTTTACATTTCTGCAAAGGTTTAAACAATTAAATAGCTTATTGAATTTTTTTCTTTATACACTATTTTAACGCGTCCGCTGTTTATTGTTTTAATTTTAATTTAACTTTTAAGATTTCCAATTTAATTTCCTTTTGCAATGCCTCAAGTTCTTTAAATAAATAAGTGTTTTCCGTTACTTCTGCGAAATCTTTTAATCTTTGTATCCTTTCATTCATAATTTTATTTTATTTCTATGGATCCGTTTTTTAAAAGTATTGCGTCTGAAACTTCTGAAAGTTTTTCTTTGTCCAAGGAATAAGCGACGCAAACTTCTTGTATTTTACTGAAGTCGTTAAATGTAAATTTCTGCAGCAACCAACTAACAAATTCCAACTTATTAGCAACTAACTTGTCACCCAAATCTTTGTCGTCTATGTTTTCGACCTTTGAAAAATATTCGTCTTCTATGTTAATTAAGTCGTTTAACGTCCTTTTAACGTTGTTTTTAACGCGTTGTTTAAATAAACCACCGGTTTGGGCCTCTTCTAAAAAATGTAAGTTTACAAACGATGTAATGATCGCACCGCCGATTTGTTCTAATTCTTTATTTGATAATTTCATCTTTTAAATACTTTTATAGAATTGATAAATTCAATTAATTTGTTTAATAAATATTTCAAATCTTAAATATTAAAAAATGCACTTGCTAAGATACGCCCCACGAAATACGATAATATTAGAACCAAAGAAATCATTTGTATTTTTTCTGTAAGTTTTCCCAATTTTGCTGCTGTAGATAATTTTTTCATTTTGTTTGTTTTTATAATGGGCCGCCGAAACGGCCCGGTTGTTTTTATATATACAATTCTTTTTCTGTCCATCTTAAACCTAATTCCGTTTTTGCGCAAATTGGTTCAATTGTTCTGCTTTCAACATTCATTATATTAGTCCAATTTCCAAATTCATTTGTATAAGAATCTAAAATTATTGCTTCTAAATTACTATTTGACATATCGTTATAAAATACGATTGTTCCGATTGAAAGGTCTGAAAATTTTTTTGTTAAAGTATTCATAATATTTGTTTTGTTTTGTTGTTGCTTCGTTGCAACAGTACAAATATAAAAGAATATTTTCAATTACAGAACTTTTTAAAAGAATTTTTTAATTTATTTACGAAAACTTTACGAAAACTTTTATCGACCGCACATTTCGCAAACGTCTTTTGGATCATTATTTTCGTCATTGTTCGGTTGATCGTCTTCAGTAGGTAAGTCAAAGACGGGCAAATCAACGCCCCAATCGGATAACTGTTTTACGTCCCATTCATTTGCTAAAATGTCCCAATCCCATTCTCCGAAACCTGAATTGTCTTTTATAATAAATTCACGCTTTTGGGCCTCGGTTAAACCGGTTTCAATATGAATCGGAATATCAAAGATCCCCGCAGACCGGCACGCTCTTAAACGCATATTACCGCCCAAAATAGTCATTGATTCATCAACTACGATTGGACGAATTAACATCATCCAAGGCGCTTCTTTTAAAGATTTTACAAGTTTTTTAAATTTAGGTTTTTTTATAAAACGGGGATTTCCCGGAGTTTCTTTAATAGTTTTTATATTTACTATTTTACGCATAAGATTTTTTTAATATCTGAATTGAAATTGCATAAAAACCAAATAAATATTTATTTCTTTAAATTCAAAACCTTCTTCGCGATCGTAATATTGCCATCCCATTATCATTGCATTCGGAGCAATTAGTATTAAATTTATTTCCATTGTTTGCGTTTTTATACCTTCCAATATTTATCGTAAAGATATAAATATAATTCCCAAACCTTATTGCAAGCGTCTACGTTCTCGTAAATTGTAGGCGAAACAACTACGGTCCCATTGTTGTTGATTTCTACTTTTAAACCGTTCTTTGTAGGTTTTACACCAACTTTAATATTGTTGTTGATGCACCATTGAATCGCCTTTTGATGTTTGTCTGTAACGGGCTTAAAGCGTTGTATCTTTTTTTTTGGCATTTCTTTAATTTTTATCTTTTAAACCCATATCAATACCAATCAATAATCCAATCAAAAAAAAACCAATTGTAATAATAATAAAATCAAACATAATTTAAATTTTTAAAATGGTAAATTATCGGTTATTACTTCAAACTTTTTAGACGCCAAATCAATATCTTTATATATACCGCCGGAATCAAAATCCGGAGCAATCTCGAATTCGCCAAGTTGACCGTTTTCTTTTCGTTTTACCTTTTCTATATACATTTTTACAATATCGGATTTGTATTGCGTTTTTTGGCCGATACATCTAAATACAATCATTCCGTTATATGCTTTGTTGAAAAAATCCGCACTTCCTGAAATATCATACAACGTCGGTTTTTTATAGTTACCGTTTTCCGATTCAATTTTTCGCGGGTGCGCCACTAAAAATAAATGCGTATTTGTTTGCTGACAAAATTGTGTAATTTGTGAAAGCGCTTTTCCTATATACGAATGATCTCTTTGCGCTGAATGGTCCAACATATTCCAAGGATCAATTACAACCACGTTAACGCCCTTTTGAAATACCAATTCACGAAACGCGTTTAAAATACCTTCCAACGTTAAATTTTCCAAATCAATTTTGACCCAAAAGAAATTGTCTTCGATAAAATCCTTTGTTAAATTCAAGTCGTTGTTGTCACAATTTTTTTCATTTAGTTTGTTTGCAATTCGTTTTATATGGCCTTCGTATGGAAATGATTCAGGCGAAAACATCGCGCAGCGCATCCCATGATTGACCGCCATATTACAACATATTTGATCTACAACGTCAGATTTTCCCGAATTAGGTATTCCGGTTACAACGGTCCACTCGCCCAATGCTAACTTAAAATAACTGTCTGAATTTGGTAAACCTATTGAATAATTTTTTACACCGTTTTCGTTATAATTTAAAACATTTTGCCAAATATCATTTACATTTAAAACGCCTTCTAACGGGAAGTTTTTTGCTGAATTTATAACCTTTCGCAGCGCTTCCGTTCCTTTAGATATTAAGATCTCGTTCGGATCTTTAAATTCACCAAATTCAACGTATTTACATTTATAAGCGCCAAACCTTCGGGCCAATTCGTTTCGGAGTTCGATTCCCGGATTGTCGTTGTCGGTGCAAATTATAATTTGTTTTTTATCTTTAAAATATTCGAAACAATTGTCTAAATATTCCAAACGTGCATTTCCTTTTGATGCTCCATTTGGTACACTACAAACGGAATAAATACCGGCCTCGTGCAAAGACAACGCATCCATTTCACCTTCGACAATGTAGACCGTATCCATTTCAACAATATTGTCCAAACCATAAAAAACCAATTCAGCGCCGGAAACCATTTTAAAGTTTTTTTCCGCGTCCCGATATTTTACATTGATTAACTCGTTTTTTCTATAGTAGTTAAAATTTACTGCAGTTCTTTTTTTACCAACTTGCGGAAAGTATTCGATTGATTCACCGATTTTCCAATGGGCCAAAGTCGGTTCGCTAATTCCACGTTTACCAAACCAATCAATTAAACCTTTAGATAAATTTAATTTAATTGTTTGCGGTTTTATATAATCCGGCTTTTGTTGAAATTTAGTTGTTCCGCTGTATCCGCAATTGTGACAATTATACAAACCTTTTTCAACATCTACGGACAAACATTTGTCGCGTTTGTTTTTTCTTGTTGCGCTACATTTTGGGCATTGCGTTTTTATTTTTCCCGTCGTTTTGTTTCCGACGTCAATATTTAAGTCGTTAAATGATTTCATAATTTTGTTTTGTTTTGGCTAAAGTAAAAGATTTTTTTTAATTACAAAGAATATTTTAAAAATAAAAGTTCGTCTTCGCTTAAAAGTTGTTTTTGTTCTAAGCAATACGCCATAACTCGAGTTTGTTTTAAATTCTTTTCTTGAAATATCATTTCGTTTGTTGCGTAACCTTTGAACTGATAGTTTGGATATTTTTCACAAATAAAAAAAGCAAAAATATCAACGTCGCATTTGTTATATTCGGGAACCATCAACGGATTTTGTTTCTTTGAAGTTTTTACGTCTACAGTAAACCCGGACCAATTCGCGTCGTAGTCGTCTGTTTTTTGCCTCTTTGAAGTATTTTTAATTTCAAAATCAGGAAAACAATTCTTTTCCCTACAAAAAATATATTCAGCGCCGAACCCCAAAACGTTTAAATTAACGCCTCCATTTTCTGCGACCCTACCTGATCCATCCCAACCGGTTTTTTCTTTGTTAGATTGTCGCATTTGAGCGATTAACGATATAATTTGTTGTTCGTGCTTATCTAATTTATAAGTTTTATTTATTTCCATCTAAAACGTGTTTTTTTAATTCGTTAAATTCATTTGTTTGCATTAGTTGCTTAATATGGAATTCAAACAATTCACCGGCTTTTGTTTTTGCGCCCAATTCTTTGGACCCATCCGCCGCACTTGTATAAATAAAATATTCTAAAAGGCCCTTAACTTTTTTATATCCTGACGGTTTTGTTTTCGCCTTTTGGTTGATCATAAAACGATCAATATATTTAATCCCGTTTTTGTCTAAATTTCTAAATTTTAAAATACTTAAAAAGTTAGTTTGCCAAAACTCATCGTTTCTAAGATCTTTTGCAACATTGTAAACGTCCCGCAAATCATATTTATCAATCCTTTGAATTTTATCCAAGCATTCCAACCATCGCATTTTTTGACTGTCTGAAGTTGGTTTATATTTATTAGGGAATAATTCTACAAAATGAGGAAACGCCTTTAAAACGATCTCATTAAACAAAGGCGATTTCGATTTTGTGGGTATTTCTTCTTTTAGTATTTCTTTATTAGTTATTACATTTGTATTTATAGTATTACTTTGTTGCGGATTTACCGGGCCCGGTTTTACCGTCGCGGTTTTCACCGTTGCGGTTTTTACCGTCGCGGTTTTTCCCGATGCGGTGGATTTCTTCGGTTTATCGTTTAGATAGTAGTTATAACCGGCAAATTTACCGTTGCTTCTTACGTCTTTTCGTACTAAAAAACCCGTCTGAATTAATTCTTTTAGGCGCTTATTTATAGCATCTTTGCCATCTTTAAAATGCCCACAAATAAATTGAACGGTCATTTCTGTTTTGGCCTCGTGAGAAAATAACCAACAATAAAGTCCCGTTGCACTTGCTGAAATTCCTTTGTGCCTAAATATAGAATTCGGTATTATTGTAAAGCGTGAAAATTTTTTCGGTTTGTAAATCTTGTTTATTTCCATAATATAAAAAAATATCCCTATCAAATCAGCGGTTGCGGGCGCGTCATCAATAGGGTATCTATAAAGTTTTTTTGTTGCCGCAACTCAACATTTCAAAGATAATAAAAAGTAACGTTATAAAATATAATTGTATTTGATTTTATCACAAAAAACACGAAATTCGTTAAAAATCTTTTTTAGATCTTTAATGTCAATATGAGAATCTTCGTATTTATACCAAAGTAATTCGATTAAAAGATCAAATTCAACCCTTGTTGACGCCCCGACATATTCGTAAGTGACTGCTAATTGGTCCGCGCCTGATCGCGTCCATCTTATTTTTTGATTTGTGTCATCAAAATAAACCCCTTTATATTTCATTTTTTTACAATTTATAATTCATTTTTAAAATATTTATCTATAGTTTCGACGCAATCGTCAAAATTGTTGTGCCAAGCTACCGTCCAATTGCTATTTTCAAGCCACTTAAGCCATTGTTTTTGATTCGGCGTTGGTTTGTTATACTTATATTTTAATTCTATAGCTAAACCGCCCTTATTTTGATTCGGCGTAAAAATTAATAAATCAGGAATTCCGGGTTTCGCTCCCAAATATTTCATTTTGAATTGTTCAAACGGTGATCGTTTTCCTTCATTCATTGGGTGCGTAAAAATTGCTTTAGGATATACCATAATTATATAATTCATAACGGCGCGTTGAAGTAAATCTTCGCCTTTTAAATACTTTTCAAATGGATTCCTTTTGCGCATTTTAAATTTTATTGTCTAACGTTTCAATTATTTGTCTAATTTCAGACCTTTCAAATACTTCGTTTATTTCACCGGTTTCGGTTTTTAAATTAATTTTATAATGATCTTTTTTTACTTCTTTAATCGTTACTTTCATTTTATTTGCTTTTTTTTATTTTTTCAACCTCTTTTATTAAAAGTTCTTTTGCAATTTTAAGCAATTTTATTTTATATTCTGTTTTATCTGTTGTTATTTTCTCAACAGTTACAATATTTATTAACTTCTTTTTTAAATTATCAAACTTTTTTTGATAAACCGGTTCAAAACTCATCCAATTATCTAAATTTTTTAAAGAATACATAACCGACGAATGGTCCCGACCTACAGCGCCACCAATTTCGGCATAAGATTTTAAAGTTGTTTTTCTTGCCAACCAATAATATATCGCCCTTGTATATACTAAATTTCTATTCCTTGAATTTTTTGTTATATCAATTTCAAAACATTGACTTACGTCTTCAATTATTTCTTTTAATTGCATATTTTTTTTTTATAAAATTAAACTTCCGTCATCTGAAAAATTAGCCCATATATAGCCCGAAATTATTCCGGTTTCTACATATATTTTCCAATCATTAAAGGCCCTTTGCCAACCCCTTCGACCTTGTTCGATCATTTCTTCGCTCAACCCGTAAACCTCAACAGAAAACGGATAATTTGTTTCCACAGCTACAAATCTAAAATTCTCAGCGGGTACGCCTAACATATCCGAATAAAATGCGCATTGTAAATGGTATCCATATTTGTAAATGTCGCGTTTAAATGCATTCGGCGAATTGTCTTGACAAGTTTTAACGTCTGAAATAAAGTTTTCCACTTTGTTTAAAACATCGGGCCGAACTCGAACATCTATTTCTTCGTGCTTTGCGTAATGCGACAACTCAATTTCGCCTTTACAATACTTTTGTGCTAAATCGTGATTTCTAAAATTATTTAAAATCTCAGTAATTTTGTTGTGATCGTCAAAAGATAAAAGCAATTTCCCTTCTGCCTTTTTTGTTTCAATCTCGAACGCTTCTTTTCCCGCTTTTGTTCTGCGATCTATTTTTGGAATAACGTGATAATCTTTATAATACAATTCCGGTTCTAACATTGCGCAATGTACTGCGGACCCCAAGGCCATCGCCGACGATTCAAATGGTTTTTGATTTAAAAAGTGATAAACCGATTTTTTAAATATTGTTTTTAATCCCGAGGCGCTAATGCCCGGCGATGAATGATAAACTTCGTTACTGTCAAATTTTGTTGTCATAATTAATTGTTTGTTTCGCCTAAAATAAAATTGTTTTGTTCTTTTACTGTTTGTTCTAATTCCGCAATTCGTTTTTCCATTGCCTGAATTCTAAATTCTAAATACTTAATTTGATCTTTCATAATTTTGTTTTTTGATACTTAACGGGAATCGAACTCCCTTAATGTTTTTCCAAAAGTAAAAAAATATTTTCAATTTACAAAACTATTTATAAAAAAAATGCGATTCAACTAAGAACCGCACTTTAAAATAATTCAAATATAAATGATTAAAAAGGTAAATCGCTGCTTTTAGGCGCTGTATTTCCTTCTTGCGTTTTAGGTTTCCAAGTGTTTAATTCGGCGTAACATTTACCGCTTTGTCCCCTTTTAAGATCAATATTGACCCAACCGTTTGATTCGTTTGCTTTGATAAATCCGATTGCTTCGTCTACTTTTAAAGATAAGGATGCCAAAACAAATTCAGGTGCTGAATCATTTCTTTTTACCAAAAACCCGTCTGCAAATTTTTTGTCTGTTGTACTCATTTTTCTACTTTTTTAAATTAAATTTATTTACTATTTTTTCCCTATACTCTTTTTTCATTTTAAACGTTTTCATTACTTTTTGCGCCTGATCTGCAGTTGCTTTTAATGTTGCGTTTAATTGTGCTTCGGTTAACCATTTGCGGTCATCTTCTGCAGTTGCTTGCTTTTGATTGCTAACAGCGTTTTTAACTTCGTCGGCCGATGCGATCGACGTATCAATTCCGATACCTAAGTAACCCAATGCGCGGCCCAATGCTGAAGTGAAACCATTTTCAACAAATGACGTTTTATTTATATAACTTGAATCGCGGTATTCCTGAGCGTGCGCGCTCGCAATCTCATGACCTTTGTCATTAAATAAAGAAACTTTAAAAATTCCTTCTTTGTCATCTATTGAAACAATTGTTTCGATAATTTGCCAACCTTTAAAATTGGCCTGATTTCTAAAATATATTAACCGTTCGTTTACGGTGATATATTCTTTTCCTTTGATGTTAATTGTTTTCATATTTTAAATTTGTTAAAGGTTTAATGTTACGTTGATCCCGGACATATCAAAAGAATTTGATTGCAATAAATGCACTTCGCCAAGCGTAAAAGTTTCCGGTTTTTGTAAACGTGATTTTAAAGTCGGCATCGTACAACGTAATATCGCACAAACGTCGTACCTTTTTAAATGCAACTGTTTCATTTGTTCCTTAAATTGTTGTTCAAACATATTTTTATATTTATTTGTTTGATGCAAAAATAAAAGAATATTTTCAATAAAAAAAATAATTTTCAATAAAAAACCGCCGAAATACTAATAAAAGTAAATCAGCGGCTGACAAACAAAACAAAAAAAGTATATTTTAATTTGAAATTCTAACACTTACATTCAAATCGTTGTCATCGTTTGGAACGTGTGAAATAACCTTATATTTCCCTGATTTGACGCTATAGGATAACCCGTCAATAATAGACGCTTGTTCGTCTTCTAAAACATCAATCCAATTAAACCAAATTTTATTTTCAAACGACAAAGGTTTTGTCATTTTACCCCTAAAGGTTCCGTCGTATCGAATACAAAAATCACGAAAATCATTCATAATATTTTGATTTGAAATTTCTGAAATTGTTTTATATTCCATTGAATCCCAAACATAACCGCCGTTGTAATTCGCAAATTTGTCGCGAGATCTAAACCAATGTTTATTCATTGCAACGGTATCCGCCGGCAACAATATTGTCTTAAATGTTTTGATTGAACTATATTCGTTATTTGTTGAACGTGTTGATCTTATGGTTGATGAATTCGATTTTTCCAATTCAGATTGAAATCTATTCAAAACAAAACGATCGCCATTTTGAAAAATACTTACATTGTCAAAATAAGTTCTATTAATAACTTGTTCTTGATTTGCTGTTGTGTTTAAAATGATTAATTCTAAATTTCTAATATCTGTAGAATGCCCTAAACTATTATTGTTTTCTGCGGGATCTTTTAAAGTTCCGCTGATTTTATTCCAAGTATTTATTTCGTCAATTTCAACTTCATTAATGTAATAAGCGACTTGCCAAATTTTATCGTCATTATTCCAATATAAATCAGGATGTGGCAAATTAGAATTTCCGGAATAAATAACAAACCTAACTTGTGCGGGGATTTGTATCGGTGAATCTATATAATAAGAAATATTAAATTTTACATTTCCCAAAATCTCGTTTGACATTCTGTCGTTTACTTGGCGCCCACCTTGTGTAAATTTTCTAACTGTTTTAAAACATTCAAAATCGCCCGAATACGGCGCATTTACTAAACGCATTGATTTCGAACCTTGACGATCTATTTGGTCCGTTGAAATTTCCGCCCTTTGCTGAATTATATTCCATCCATAAGATCCGTACTCAAAACCGGGATTATTATTCCAATAAGATTTGCCAAGTTGTGACGTTGTAAGTTCTCGAGAAACACTCGACAACGGCTGTAAATATTCTCGCGTTAAATTATTTTCTAATGGGATTAAATCTTTTGGCGCAATTTTAACCGTTGGAATCGTTGGCCCACCATTAGCAACGCCTAAATAATTAAAACTTAAAGTATTAACAAATTCATTTTGCATTGACGATAAACGGTTTGTGATTAACTCCCTTATATTATCCGCTGAATTTCTCTCAAGATTTAAACTAATTAATTTGTCTTTTATTGTTGAATCAAATACGTTTGAATTTTCTACTATATACCATTTTCCAAATGATTGAAAAATTCTCATATTGTAAGTAGTTAGTAACAAATTTAATTGCTCTTTTGCTGTATATAAATCAAAACCACTTTTTAATTCATACAAATAATTTGGAAACGTTGTTGTATTTGGGAATTTTATAAGGGTTGGCGCTGCTTGCGGATCTTGCGGATTAATTTTGCCAAATGTAACATCATTAGCAAAGACAATATCTAATTCAAGATCCAAATTTGATAATATATCCGAAATTCTTAGTATATCTGTAGTTGTATTTCCGCTGTCTATAAAGTCATCCGCTGAAACCGGTGCGTTGTATTCTCCTAATGTACCAAGGCCATCAAAAGCGTTAAAAGATACTGAATAAGGCGGCGCTTTCATTTGTTCCTTAAATCGGTCAACTACAAGCCAACCAATCCAATAATCTTTCCAAATTGTAACCTTTTCGTCGTTTATATTTTCAGCAATACAAGCCAAGGCCTCAACGCCACCGCCGTCATTATTAACGTTATTTTCGTAAAATGTTGAAATTTTATAATAATCCGGTAAAATTGACGCGATGCATTCAGTTGATTCGTACATTCCGCCGTCGTCTGTTATTCGGTCCTTATATGCGTCGGGAATTGTTTCGGAATATGAAACTTTTATTTGGTATTCCCGTTCGTTAAATTTATAAAAATCGTCGTATTGTACCGTATCGGTTACCATCAAATTAAGTTTACAACTTGATCCGACTATTGAAGTATAAAATTCGTCTTTTGTATTCCATTTTATAACAACCGGTTCACCCGTTCCAACCATTGGCAAAACTTCGCCGGTATAATCTTTTTTTAATATTTCGACTTTTTTTCCATATCCTAAAATATCGGAAAATTCTAATCTATATTTTACGCCGTATGCCATTTATGTTTTTTTTAAAATAATCTGTCCGCTGTTTCGTTTGCTCGTTGTATTGCAATCAAAAGATCTTGTCCTTCGATTCTAATTTCACCGCCGACGTTTACATATTGCGAACCGCCCGATCCGCCAATCATAGTTTGCAATTTATTTAATGGAGCAATAACTTCCGGATTTTGACGCGCTCCGGGATATTCACCCACAAGTCCCATTGTTGGACCTGAAACAATACCACCGTTTGCGAATGCTGTTGCGCCGCCACCGCTTCCAATCTCGCCGGCCTTTGCCTTTGCGAATGATCCTAAAGCAACCAATGCAATACCCGCAGCAATTGCAACCCCGGGATTCAATGATTTTAAAGATTGTTTAATTCCTTCAACACCAACACCAATGGAAATCGCTAATTTTCCCATTTGCATCGCCATCGTTCCGATTGTCGTTAATACGACCTTTGACAAACTTTGCGCTAAATTACCACCGGACGCCAACGCCTGACCTAAAGATTCACCGATTCCCGAGGCCAAATCTTTCAAACCACCTTCTACAATGTTTTTAACGCCCGCCGCAAAATCTGCCGCATTTTGTAACGCTTGCGCTCTTTTTTCGTCGTTTACCAATGCAATTGCATCGGCTTGCGCTGCTAATAATTCCGTTGTTTCTAAACCGTTTTCAGTTGCAAGTTTTATAAGTTCCGCGTAATGCGATTTTATATTTGCAATTTCTAACGCTTTGCGATCCGCGTCGCTTGTATTTGACGAATCTGCTATTCTATTTTTTATATCTAAAAGACGATTGTTTTCGTCCATTTCAATCTGAGCCAATGCCGCACCTTTTGCCTTCTGCAATGCTTTTTGTTTTTCTGCGTCTTTAGATGATTTTGTTATTAAATCGTCATAGTATTTTGTTGCTTCTGTTTTTCTTGCGTTGTATGCAAGTTTGTCGTTTGTTATTAGCGCTTTATTTATTTCGTTGCTAATTGCTTTTAATTTTGCAGCAGCATCCGGATCAACTACGGGAGTTACAGTAAATGTTTTACCTTTTGGCGTTTCTGTTGGTGCGCCACCCGTTGGCGTTCCTTTTGCCGGCGCTGAAACTTCGGCTTCAACCGTTAATTTTTTAATTGTTTTCTTTTCTAAAGCATCGTTAAAATTATCGACAACCGTATTTCCTAATTCTGTAGCGTTGGCCTTTATTCCATCAACGGCTTCATTAAACCCGTCCGACATCGCGGCACCAATTCCGGAAAATCCTTTTTTAATTTTTGCAATATCGAGCGTTAAAACCCCCATTATAATATCGCCAATACTTCCGAAAATTCCCATTACTGCTTTTCCAAACGCTTTAAAAATTGTTATGATATTTTTAACCATAAATTTTGCATATGCAAAGGCGTTTTTAAATACCATTATCAACGCATTGACTCCAATTTGAACCAAAGCCGATTTATTATACAATTCAATAAAGTAGTTTGCTACGTCAATAACCGCCTTTTTAATTGGCTTCCAATTTTTTGCAATTACTACAGCAACCGCAGTCAACGCCGCAATAACCAAACCAATCGGCCCGGTCATAACTGTAAACGCCGCACCTATTGCCGGCGCCATTGTCATCAATGTACCAATAATTGCAATCACCGGTCCAAGCGCTGCAACAATACCAACAAACGCAACAATTATTTTTTTAGTTGTAGGCGATAACGCTTTAAATTTTTCGCTTAAACTTGTGAAGAAATTTCCTAATTTTTCAACCGCCGGCGCTATTGCTATAAGTATAACTTGACCAACTTCCAAAAGTGACGATTTCATCGAATTCAATCCCTTTGTCATTTTAAACGACGCCGATTTTGAAGTTGCTTCAAAGGCCTTGTCAGTTGCTCCCATTGATTTGCTCAACGCGTCAAAAACTTTTCTGTTATCTTCTAATCCCGCGCCCGTTAAATCTAAAACCCCCTTTAACGCTCTAATATTTGGAAATATCGCCGTTGTATCTTGGCCGGTTTGTTTTAAACCTTGTTGCAGCATTTCCAACGTTGACAAAAGCCCGTCTTCTTTTAAAGAACTTTGAACGCTTTCAGTCGTCATTCCCATTGTTTCCAATGCTTTAACGGCCCCGTCTGTTGGTTTTTTTAACGATGCTAATATTGCATTTAATTGAGTTGCACCTTCGGACGCACTTGTTCCCGTCTTAGACATTGCAGCCATTGCGGCCCCAACCTGATCAAATCCGATTCCCATATTGGACGCGATCGGAATCACGCCACCCATTGCACCGGCTAATTGTGACGCCTCAAGTTTACCCTCACGAACTGCAGCCGTTAATATATCAGTTGCACCCGACGCACTTAAATTTTCTTCACCGTATGCATTCAATGCCGACGTTGATAAATCTGCGATCGTTTTCGTTTCACCTAATCCGATTGCCGCCGCTTTTAAAGACATTTCCAAAACATCCATCGCTTTGGCGCCTCTTAATCCCGCCGACGTAATAAAAAACATCGCTTCGGCTGCTTCATTTGCACCTTTTCCGGTATCTACAGCCATTTTTTTGGCAGCGTCACCCATTTTTGCAACTTCTTCAGCGGAAACCCCAACAAGGGCCTGAATTGAAGTCATTGATTTATCGAAATCAAACGCCATTTTAGTTGCTGCAGCACCCGCCGCAACAATTGGCAACGTCAAACTTGTTGACATTGATTTTCCGACGCTTTTCATCTTAGATCCAAAACCTTTTAATTTTGAACTTGCCGACGCTAAAGCCGCATTTAATTTTGAACTATCCCCGGTTATTTTAACTCTTAAATCCTGATCCGCCATATTAAAAAACTGTTGTATATTGACAAAAATACAAAAAAAAAGACGCCCTTATTTTAGCGTCGTTTTCTTATTCATTGATTTGTACTTTTCCATAAACGCGTCCATTTCTTTGCGCGTTGATTTTGGTTCGGATCTTTTCTTTTTTCTTAGATCATCAACCGGCAACGGAAACAATTGTTCCGGTTTTAGCATTTGAGATTTTTTTTGACAATTTACATTGTAAATCATCATTGAAACATAACGGGATTGCTCCCAAGCTAAATTCACGTTTGAATGATACGATTCCGCCATTAAACCATTTTCACGCCACGTTTGCCGCCAAAAATCATCGGGCAAAATACCAATTCGCCCGATATAATAATCGGTTAATGATTCAAAGGTTAATTTTTCTTTGACGGCTTCGGCTTTGCTGTATTCCTTAATTCATTGTTTAAAGAATTTCCTAAAATTTTCGATTCGCTCATTGTTTGAACTATTTCGTTGATTTTTTCAGCATCTAAGTCGTCCAACCAAGTACCAACCGAATAGATATTATAATCTACTTCGTTGTTGTTTTCTAAGTCGTTTGCTAAAGTTGCGGAATATATTAACGCTCTTAATCCGGCCAAGGAGATTCCTGATTCGAAAACCGATCCGATTTCCTGAAGTGATACGCCCATTTGTTCGGTAAATTCCGCCCAAAAGTTCATTGAAAAATGTAATGTTCTTTTTTTTCCGCCTACATTTACAGCGATGTAACCTCTTTTTTTGTTTGTCATTATTTAAAAGATTTAATTAATAAAAATAAAAAGCCATCGCCTAAATTAGACGGCGGCTTTTATATAGTAAAAACTAAAATTAATTAGTTTGTAGATTTTACGATTGCTCCCGTAATGGTTAAAGAACCGCTGTAAGTTACTGCTGATTCCATTTCTGCGGATACTTCAACACTTGACAAAAACGCTTCTGCTGTATAAATTGCGTCGCCTGATTCAGTTGTTCCAAAAACACAAGTTAATTGCGTTCTTGCTAAAAGAAAATCTGCCATTTCGATCGCGTTTGATGCGTCATCGTATGCAACTAATCCCTCGAAAGAAATTTCGCCACCTTTAACGCCTCCGATGTACTCAGAAAATCCGTTTGAATCTTTTGTCGTTGCCTCCGGCGTATCCATTGACAAAGAAAGTGAGCAACTCGTTGTGTGACCAACTGCAGCGCCTTCGACTGTTAGTATTAAATTTGTTCCGTTAAAAACTCCCGTTGTAGCCATTATATTAATTTTTTAATGTTATTTAAATTTTTTGTAAATATACTAAATAATTATTTATTTATTTTTTAAACGCTGATTTTCCAATTCAAGAAATTCAACCTTCACGCGTAATGTATTAACTTCGGCGACCAACTTCAAAACGTCGTCACGCAAACTGTCCTTTTCTTCGCTACTTTTTGCGAGCAAACTCTCTAAGTTTCTAACTCTTGATTTTAAATCGTCGCGATACTGCAAACCATCATTGTTTTCAAATTCAACCCTTTTATTTTCTGTATTGGCTTTTAAACGCGCTTCAAAATATTTCCATATTGCGCCCGATCCTAAAACCCCGACAACCGTTATAATTATTTGCAAATATTGATCTATCATTGCTTTTCTATTTTTTCCCGAAATACTCGGATTGTGTTCCAAAATGCAAAGATTAATATAATGCACCACCCAACGCGAGATCCTTCCATTAAACCGGCTGAAATTAAATTTATAACAGTCATAACAGCAACGATCGCCGCAATTTGTACCGCATAAAGTCGAAACCTTAAACATCCCTTAAAAAGAACGGCCCAAAGTTGAAACAGACCGGCCCCAACACCGCCGGAAATCAAAAATAAACTTGGATTTTGGAATTCAACAATTATTGATGCGGGCAATGCAACAACGTGGCAAAAAGCAATAAGCACCTCGTTCGGTTCACTATCGGAATACCAAAATAAATCTTTAACTTTTGCCCAACCTTTCATAT
>OLII01000183.1_pt1 | contig 24735 bp, 22 predicted proteins | sample 1609481 | NCBI WGS metagenome assembly OLII01 (sample SAMN05416859, study PRJEB24817) | seawater metagenome | isolation source: Sea water | place: Canada:Atlantic | collected 2013-11 | reverse complement strand
AAGAGACAGCACCAGCAGCTCGGCGACATGCCCCACCGCGCCCAACCCCTGACTCTCGACCAGTTTCCAGAGCATGTCGTGGGGGGCCAACGACTCGAACTGCGGGTCGAAACCGCCCTGCTCACGCACCCGGGCGGTATCGAAGGCCAGCAGCCTGCCTACGTAGGGAACACTGCGCATCAGGTCCAGGTTGAAGTCCGGCTTGAAGATCGGCTGGCTGGGCTGCAGGTTGTCGTGGGTGCCTTCATCGGTGTACAGGCACGCGCAGTCGGGTTGCAGTGCCATGCGCTCGGCCATGATGACCAACGCATGCGGGTGCAGGCAGTCGCCTGCACGCAGCAGGAATACCCAGTCACCCGCCCCATCGCGGGTCACGCAGTCATTGAGCTGCTCGATGGCATGGCCCTGGGCGTGCACCTGCACGAACTTGGGGTTCAACGGTTGCAGCGCTGCCGGGCCCAGCACGCAAATGGCCGCAGCGGCATAGGACTGTTGCTCAAGGCTGTCCAGCGTGGCCTTGAGTGCCACGCCATCGTCTTGAGCAGCGAGCACCAGCACGTCGATGCGCGGGCGACGCGGCCATTGCGCAATGCGCTTGGGCAGCAGGTCAAGCTGCGCCGCCGACAATACCCGACACCCCAGCCACTCGCCATACAGCTCGGTGAAGCTCAGGCTGCTGGTGCCGACCTGTTGCTGAAAGCTGGCGACCTGGCGCGCATACAGGCGCGTCAGCTCGAACTCTTCCCAGGCCTTGTCTGCGCCGACGGTGTAGAGCTCCAGTGGAATGTGCCGCACCCAACCGCTGGCCGGCGCCGGTTCACTGGTGCGCGAGGCGAGCATCTGGCGCAACCACTCGCTTTCGGTAGCGAAAGCCAGGGTCATGCTGGGGTGATGGCTCAAGCGCCCGGGGTGAACGCGCTCCAGGCTAAGCATGGTGTTCAGGTAGGCCAGGTGGCCACGGCGCAGCAGGCAGATGAACAGCGCTTCGACCAGGCGCGCACGAAACCCTTCGCCCTCCTGCACCAGCTGCGGCAAAAAGTCCTGAACCTGGGCACGGCGCAACAGCGCGTGGCTGATACCCCCAAACAGGTTCGGCAGGTTGCTTTCGAGCGCCTCCAGCAGGTCGCCGCCGTTGATCAACGCGCTGGTGGGGGAAATGATGCAGTTGGCCTGGCGCATGGGCAGTACCGTTTCGTCCGCCGCGCATATCAGCCGGTGGTGAATCAGTACATTCACGTCCGGGCAGTCGCACAGCACCTGCGCCGACTGGCTGATGCAGCTGTCCACCAGCCAGTCGTCATCGCAGAGAAACTTGATGAACTCGCCCCGCGTCTGTTCCAGGCACATCAGCACATTGCGCGAAAAGCCCAGCGTCGACGGGTTGCGCACATACCGCAACGCGCACGTGGCCTGGCCTGCCCACAGGTCGAAAATCGCCTTGATCTCGTCACCCTGGCTGTCGTCGCACACGACCACTTCCACGTTGGCATAACGCTGGGTAATGGCACTGTGCAGGGCACGACTGAAGAACTCGGGGTTGAACGCGGGGATGGCGATGCTGACGAGCGGCAGTTCGTTCATTGGGCTGGACCTGGAGAAAACCCCGGGGGCGGCTGAGCGCCCCCGGGTGGGTAGTGCGAGAAAGGGTCAATCAGAGCCGGTTGAACAGCCCGAGCGCGGCCAGCTTGCTGAAGGCCAGTTGCGAGGCTTGCAGCATGTTCTGCTGAAGCGTGAGACGGATCATCGTCTCGGCAGGGTCGGCGTTACGGATCGAGTTCTGCGTGATGGTGTTGGCCGACTGCAAGGCTTCGTTGGTTTCTGCCTGCACATCCAGTGCCGCACCGCGCCCACCGATGGAGCTGATGGATTCGGCGATCTTGTCCGCTGCACTGGCCAGGTTGGAGATAGCCGAATCCATCGACGCGAGGAAGTTGCGGCGGGCTGCCGGATCGTTGTCGACAGGTGTCAGCAGCGCGGTGCGCAACTGATGGATGGTGTCGAGCACGTTCTGGTTCTGGTGGTTGTTGACCTGCACCGAGTACTGGTCGCCATCTTTGGGCGTGCCACTGAAGGTGAAGTCGACGCCGGCCACGCGGGTCGGGCTGACGGTGGTATCACCGCTGCCCACAGGACGGCTGTCGGCGGTCATAGGCTGGGCATACACGTCGAATGTGGTGTCGCTGGTGAACTTGACGATCGCACCGCCACCGGGGAACGCAGCGTCGTATTTTGCCTTGTCCGCGATCGACAGGCCGCTGAGCTGGCCGTCGGGCGACACGTTGCCGGGGCTGCGGGTGCCGGTGATTTCGTCGGGCTTGGAAGCAAGGGTGAACTCGTGCCCGCGCACCGCGTCGTCAGCGGCGGTGGGGTCGGTCAGCTCGTCGCCCTGCAGGCTGACTTCCATGCGGATGTCGACGCCGCGGAAGTTGATGGTGGTATTGCCGCCCTTCGGGTTGAAGACCCCGCCATTGGTGGCCTCCAGGGTACGGTCGACGTTGTTGACGTCGGTGATCTTGAATTCGGTGGCGCTGACGAATTCGATCTTGTACGGCTCGCCGCTGCGGAACAGGTCGTTGTAGGTCGAGCTGCCGGAGACCTGGCCATTGGACAGGTTGACACGCACGTCGGCCGGGTTGGCAGGCGCGGTCATGGTGGTCTGGCTGCGGCTGGTGTTCAGCGCCTTCTGGAACACGTCGTAGCCGGTCTCGTTGGTGGCCACGCTGAGCATGTCACCGACCTGCAGGTTGGTGGTGCTCTGGTCGCCCTTGTACGAGTAGGTGCCATCGGCATTGCGTTCGAACGGCTGGGTGTCACCACGCGAACCCGAGAAGATGTACTTGCCGTTCTCGTCGCGGCTGTTCATCAGACTGAACAGTTGCTCTTCGAGCTGCGACAACTCCTGCTCGTTGGCCTTGCGATCGTTGTCGGTCATGTTGCCGCTGCCGGCGCCGATCGCCAGCTCCTTCACCCGCGACAGCACATTGGTGATGCTGTTGAGGGTGGCCTCGGAGGTGCCCAGGCTGGAGCGTGCACTGGAGATGTTGCCACTGTACTGGGTGATCAGGTTGTTCTGCTGTTCCAGTTGCAGCAGGCGCGCGGCACCGACCGGGTCGTCCGCGGCGGTACGTACGCGCAACTGGTCACTGGCCTGCTGCTGGGACTCCACGGCCTTGGCGAAGTTAGCCTGATAGTTGGAGGTGCTGGTCTGGTAGAACTGGGCGGTGGAAATGCGCACGATCTACGACTCCTTAAAGGCTGTTGATCAGCGTGGTGAAAATTTCCTGCGCGATCTTGATGATCTGCGAGGAGGCCGTGTAGTACTGCTGGAACTTGATCAGGTTGCCGGTTTCTTCGTCCAGGTCGACGCCGGACACCGAAGCGCTGGCGGCTACCGCAGACTTCTGCAGGGCGCCGGTGGCCTCGGTATCGAGCTTGGCCTGGGCCGCCTTGCCGCCGACGTTCTCCACCAGCTTGCCGTAGGCGTCGGTCAGGCTGATGCCCTTGCCGTTGGGGCCGACGTCGACGGTGGCCTTGGTCTGCAGATCGATCACCGCCTGGCCGTTGCGGTTGTCGGCCGAGCCGGCACCGGTCATGCCCACCGTGTAGTTGTCGCCCTGCTTGGGCGAACCGGCCACGGTCATTTCAAAGGTGATGTTCTTTTGTGGCGTACCCACCGGGTTGCCGCTGGCATCGACCATCGGCACGTTGATCTGCAGCTTGTTTTCCTGGCCCGGAATGATAGTACCGCTGCCGATTTCATCGCCCTGGGCGTTGTGGATCTTGTAGGTCTGCGGGTTGGTGCTTTCATCACCGAACACCAGCTTGACCGGCGTCGAGTACTTCAGGCCGTTCTGCAGCTCGATGCGCTGGGCCGAGTCGTAGATGTCGATCATCGAAGTCAGGTTGGGCTGACCGATGATGCCGGTGCCCTGGTTGCCTGCACCGCTGGTGCCGGTCAGCGGCGCCGCCAGCGCGATGCGCTTGGGGTCGGTGAGCACGGTGTCGAGGCTGCCCGCGGCGCCGCGGGTCGGGGTGATCTTGAACGAGTCGCCCTTGCTGGGCAGGCCACCGTTCATTTCCAGGGTGAAACCGTCGATCACCGGCGGTGGCGTCTCGTCCAGCTTGTAGGAGCCCACTGCAGTGCCACCCGGGAGCCGGGTGACGGTGTAGTTGTTGTCGTCGGTAAAGGTCACCTGGTAGTCGCTGGTGGTCAGCTTGCCGGTGTCCTTGATGTTGACGTTAAGGCTGCCGGTGGCGGCGTTGTTGCCCGCCTTGGCGATGCTGCGCTGGGCCATCATGGTGGCGTTGTTGATATCGTTGAACAGGGTCGCGCCGAAGTCACCGTTCTTGTCGATACCTTGCGCCAGCTGGCTGTTGATCCGGTCGGCCACCACCAGGGCCACACGGCCGAGTTCGTTGAGCGCCGGTTCCAGCACGTCATTGCGGTAGGTGATCAGGCCGCCGATCTCGCCACCGCTGACGCTGTTGGTGATATCGATCTTGGTGGTGCCGCGGTTGAGCACCAGGTTGGAACGGGTCGGGTCGGTCGGGCTGTTCACCGTCTCGAGGGTGTTGGTGGTCTTGCCGAGCACCAGCGACTGGCCGTTCTTGAGGTACACGTCGAGGTTGCCCTCGCGCTCGACCACATCCACGCCCACCAGGTTGCTGAGCTGGCGCACCGCTTCGTTGCGCTTGTCGAGCAGGTCGTTGGGGCTGCCCTGCAATGACGACACGCGTGATATCTGGTCGTTGTAGTTGGCAATGGTGGCCGTCAGGTTGTTGACCTGGGTGGCCATCGACGACAGGTTGCCGTTGATGTTGGTGTTCTGCTGGTTGAGCTGCGCGGCGATGGTGTTGAAGCGCTTGCTCAGTGCCTGGGCGCTGGTCAGCAGCAACTGGCGCGAGGCGTCTTCGGTCGGCTTGGCGCCAGCGCTCTGCAGGGCGGTGAAGAAGCTCTGCAGGGCGCCAGTGATACCGGTGTCCTTGTCCGACAGCAGCTTGTCGGTGGGGCTGACCTGGTCGAGAAAGGCGTTGGCCTCGCTGCTCAGCGAGTTGGTGGTACGCAGCTGGTTTTCCAGGAAGTTGTTGTACACGCGGCGCACATCGGCCAGCGTGGTGCCGGTGCCGATGAACACCTGGCCTTCGCGGATCGAACTCTTGGAGTTTTGAATGTTCTGCTGGCGCGAGTAACCAGCGGTATCGACGTTAGCGATGTTGTTACCCGTGGTGTGCATGCCCGATTGGGCAGCGCTGGCACCGGATAAGCCGATATTGATCAAACTCGCCATAATTCAAACCTTATAGTTTCGTTGTAGTAGCGACAGCTGCGTAGCTCTCGTACGACTTCATCTGTTTTGCGATCTGCGAGATCTTGCTGGCGTAGTCCGGATCGGTTGCATACCCGGCCTTCTGCAGCTCTCGCACAAACTGTTCAGGCTTATCGGCCGCATTTACCGCATCTTTATAGCGAGCATTGTTTTGCAACAAGCTCACCAGGTCGTGGAAGCTGTCCTGGTAGGAGTCATAGGAACGGAACGCAGCGGTTTCCTTGACGAACTGCCCGTCACGGAACTCGCTGGTGATCGCACGTGCCTGATCGCCTTTCCAGTTGCCGGTGGCCTTGATGCCGAACAGGTTGTGGCTGCTGCTGCCATCGGCCTGGCGCATCACCGATTTGCCCCAGCCGGTTTCCAGGGCGGCCTGTGCCACCAGGTACCGCGGGTCGATGCCGATACGCTTGGCGGCCTGCTCGGCCATCGGCAGCATGGTGGTGACGAACTCGTCGCTGGAATCGAACGCGCGCTTGGCCGGGGCCAGTGGCGGCTGCGCCACGGCACGTCCGTAGATACGCATCGAGCCCGGCGCGGCAAAAGTCTGGGCCGGGGCCCAGTCGCCCTTGACCAGCGCATCGGTCATGGCCGTGGTGCGCTGCGGCAACGCGGCGGTATTGGTGGTGGCTGGCGTGCCATCTGCCGAGGGCACGATACCGGCCAGCAGGCGATCGGTGAGCTTGCCGGGCAATGCCAGACGCCGCGAATTGAGCGCAGCCATGTCGTTGCGGTGGCTGGTGCTGGCTGCATCACGCAGTGGCTCGGCCACCTTGGTCGCCCACAGGCTGCGCTGCTGCAGATCGACCCGCGGGAACGGGCTGCTGGCCGCCGCTGCAGCGTTGGTGGCCTTCTGCTTGGACAGCTGGCGCATCAGCACATCCTGCAGGCCGATGCCGCCGCCCTCGCGGGACATGCTCACCGCCAGCTGCTGGTCGTACATCTGCTGGTACTGCTTGGTTGTTTCGGTATTGAGCGGGTTGTCCTTGGCCAGCACATCGCTGGCCGAGCGCATCGACTTGAGCATCTCGTTGAGGAACAGCGACTCGAATTCCTGGGCGACCTTGCGCAGGTTGGCGTCGCTGTCGCGATCACCCACCTTGAGCGAGTTGAGGCGGTTGAGGTCGGTGTAGGCACCACTGTCGGCGGTACTGATGCCGCTTTTAGGCATATCCATGACCAGCCCCTCAGATCACGATCAGGTCGGCTTGCAGCGCGCCGGCCTGTTTGAGGGCTTCGAGAATCGCCATCAGGTCACCGGGGGCCGCGCCCACCTGGTTGACCGCACGCACGATCTCGTCGAGCGTAGTGCCCGGCCCGAACTTGAACATCGGCTTGGCTTCCTGCTCGGCGTTGACCCGCGAGCGCGGCACCACTGCCGTCTCACCATTGGAGAACGGGCCGGGCTGGCTGACGATCGGGTCTTCGGTGATGGTCACGGTCAGGCTGCCGTGGGTGACCGCCGCTGGCGATACCTTGACGTTCTGGCCGATCACGATGGTACCGGTACGCGAGTTGATGATGACCTTGGCCACTGCCTGGCCGGGGTCGATCTCGAGATTCTCCAGGATCGACAGGTAGTCGACGCGCTGGCTCGGGTCGAGGGGCGCGGTGACGCGCACCGAGCCACCATCCAGCGCCTGGGCCACACCCGGGCCGAGCAGTTCGTTGACCTTGTCGACGATACGCTTGGCGGTGGTGAAATCGGGGCGATTGAGGTTAAGGGTGAGGCTGTTGCCCTGGTTGAAGCCGCTCGGCACCGAGCGCTCTACCGATGCACCGCCCGGAATACGCCCGGCCGATGGCACGTTGACGGTGATCTTGGAACCATCACGGCCCTCGGCATCGAAGCCGCCCACCACCAGGTTGCCCTGGGCAATGGCGTAGACGTTGCCGTCGATACCCTTGAGCGGGGTCATCAGCAGGCTGCCGCCGCGCAGGCTCTTGGAGTTGCCGATGGACGACACGGTGATGTCCACCACCTGGCCCGGCTTGGCGAACGCCGGCAGGTCGGCGTGCACCGACACTGCCGCGACGTTTTTCAGTTGCACGTTGCCCGAGCCCGGCGGCACCTTGATACCGAACTGCGAGAGCATGTTGTTGAAGGTCTGCAGGGTGAACGGGGTCTGGGTAGTCTGGTCGCCCGTGCCGTTGAGCCCCACCACCAGGCCGTAGCCGATCAACTGGTTGGTACGCACGCCGGAAATGCTGGCGATGTCCTTGAGGCGCTCGGCATGTACGCCGAACGCGGTGGACAACAGGACAGTCGCGGCAATCAGCTGCTTGATGTTGAACATGATCATCCGAACCTAGAAAGGCCAAAGCGGGCTGATGAAGAAGCGGTCCAGCCAACCGGGCTGGCTGGCATCGGCAAACGAGCCGGTGCCCGAATAGGTGATGCGCGCATCGGCGACCCGGGTCGACGGCACGGTGTTGTCGGTGGCGATGTCGTCGGCGCGCACCATGCCGGCAATACGCACCAGCTCGTCGCCGGTGTTGAGGGTCATCCACTTCTCGCCGCGTACCGCGATGATGCCGTTGGGCAGCACGTCGGCCACGGTGACGGTGATCGAACCGGTCAGGGTATTGCCCTGGGCCGCCTTGCTGTCGCCCTTGGTGGCGCGGTCGCCGCTGTAGCCGGCGCTGAGGCTCAGGTCACCGTCGCCAAACGGATTGTTGGTGTTGACCCCGGCACCGAACAGCGAGGTCAGGCCAAGCTCGGCCTTGCTGTTCTTGGCGATCTGCGAGTTGGCGTTCTTGCTCGCCTGGGTACGCTCGTTGAGCGTGATGGTGATGATGTCGCCCACCCGGAACGCCTTGCGGTCGCTGTACAGGTTCTGCTCGAAACCGGCCTGGTAGATGGAGCCGTTGTTGGCCGCTGCAGGCAGGGGTGTACGCGGCAACACAGGCGCGTAGTACGGGTCGTTGGGCTTTGGCGTCGGCGCGACGCAACCGGCCAGCAACACCACCCCACCCAGGGCGAATACGGACAACAAACGGCTCATGACTCTGACCTCACGGTGTAACAGGCGCCGCATCAGCGCCCCTGGGGCTTCACTTACAGGTTCTGGGTAACGAACGAGAGCATCTGGTCGGCGGTGGAAATCACCTTGGAGTTCATCTCGTAGGCACGTTGGGTGGTGATCATGTTGACCAGCTCTTCCACGGTGCTGACGTTGGAGTTTTCCAGGGTCTGCTGCAGGGTGGTACCGAAGCCGTTCAGGCCCGGCGTGCCGATCTGCGGCGCACCGCTGGCGGCGGTTTCCAGGAACAGGTTGTTGCCCATGGCCTGCAGGCCGGCCGGGTTGATGAAGTCGGCGGTCTGGATGTTGCCGATGATCTGCGCGGCCGGGTTGCCGGCGGTGGTGATCGATACGGTGCCGTCCTGGCCCACGGTGAAGGTCTGCGCGTCTGGCGGCACGACCACGGCAGGCTCGAGGGCGAAACCGTTGGCGGTGACCACCTGGCCATCGGAGTTCAGGTGGAAGGTACCGTCACGGCTGTACGAAACGGTGCCGTCTGGCTGCAGTACCTGGAAGAAGCCGCGACCGTTGATGGCCATGTCCAGCGGGTTCTCGGTGGTTTGCAGGCTGCCGGTGCTGAAGTTTTTCTGGGTGCCGACGATGCGCACACCAGTACCCACCTGCAGACCCGATGGCAGCTCGCTGTCCTGGGTCGACTGTGCACCTGGCTGGCGCTTGATCTGGTAGAGCAGGTCCTGGAACTCGGCACGATCACGCTTGAAGCCGGTGGTCGAGACGTTGGCCAGGTTGTTGGAAATGGTGGTCAGGTTGGTGTCCTGGGCGGACAAACCGGTTTTACTGACCCAAAGAGCCGGAAGCATGCTGTTCTCCTCGTGCGCCTGTTTTACGGCGCTACGTCTGTGTAATTAGCCGATTTGCAAAACCCGAGCCATGGCTTCGTCGCCTTCCTTGGCCGTGGTCATCATCTTGACGTGCAGTTCGAATTGACGGGACAGCGCCAGCACCGAGGTCATTTCCTCGACGGCGTTGACGTTGCTGGCTTCCAGGAAACCGGACACCACCTGCACGTTGGCATCGGCATCGGCAGGCTGGCCGCTCTTGGTGTGGATCATGCCGTCCAGGCCCTTGTTGAGGGTCTTGACGTCGGGGTTGACCAGCTTGATGCGATCGACCTCGGCCATCACCCGCGGGCCTTCACCCATGGCGCGAATGCTGATGGTGCCGTCCTGGCCGATCTCGACCTTCTGCTCGGGCGGCACGGCAATCGGCCCACCATTGCCCATCACCGGCATGCCGTTGCCCGCGCGCAGCACGCCCAGGGCATCGATGTTGAGGCTGGCGGTACGCACGTAGGCTTCGCTGCCATCCGGGGCCTGCACGGCGATGAAGCCGTCGCCACCAATGGCGATGTCCAGGTCGCGGCCGGTCTCCTGCATGGCACCAGGGCTGAAATCGGTGGCAGGACGTTCGGTCATGGCATAGGCACGCGCCGGAAAGCTGTCACCAAACACCGGCATCGAGCGCGCCTGCTCCAGGTCGCGCTGAAAGCCGCTGGTGGAAATGTTCGCCAGGTTGTTGGCATGCGCCCGTTGCGCCAGTGCGTTCTGGCTGGCACCGGTCATGGCCACGTAAAGCATCTTGTCCACAGATCATCCTCCGCTGCGCTGGCGAACACTTGCCGTTCACCGCTGCTTTGCCGGTCACTCAAGCAAGTTTCAAACCAACTCTGCAAAACAGGGGTAAAGCCCCGTCAATGCGGGGGCTGGAGCACAGGCCAGCGCCTGCGCGTGCGATGCACCGTCGAAAATACGGCGCCAGCTTGCCGCTAGCGGCAAACCTCAGTTGTCACGGCAAGCGCCATTGTTGAAAGGCCCGGCAAACCGACGCCAGCCCTCGCCCGGCGAAACCTGCGAACAGACGAGCCGGCCATCGGCCTGGCTTTCCCAGCGATACCAGGCGGCCATGTCGGCGCCGACCTGCACAGCCACCACCAGCAAGGCGAAGCCCACGATTGCGAGTGCGCACTTCATTTCTACTGCCTCCGAAACAACGAACCCCTTCCGAGAAAGGGGTTCGTCCATGCTCATTCCATCAGGCGATCATCAGGTCATCTGGATGATGGTCTGCATGATGGTGCTTTCGGTAGAGATGGTCTTGGAGTTCGCCTGGAAGTTGCTCTGCGCCTTGATCAGCTCGACCAGCTCCATGGTCAGGTTGACGTTGGACGCTTCCAGTGCGTTGGACTCGATCGAACCCAGGGTACCGGTCTTCGGCGTGTCGATGCCCGGGATGCCCGAGGCGTAGGTCTCTTTCCAGCGGGTACCACCCAGCTGCTCCAGGCCCTGCTCGTTGGCGAAGCTGGCAATCGCGACCTGGCCGATGGCGCGGGACTGCTGGTTGCTGAAGCTGGCGAACATCACACCGGTGGAGTCGATGCTCAGGCTGGACAGGATGCCGGTGGCATAGCCGTCCTGCGCCTGGGACATGCGAGCAGTGTCGGTGTTGTACGACGTGGTGCTGGTCATGTTCATACGGATGCCGTCGGCATTGCCGGCCGAACCGTTGGATGCCCACTTGTCGGTGGCCTTGTCGTAGGACGCCGGCACCCAGCCCTTCATGGTGAAGTTGTTGTTGACCACGGTGAATTCGGAGCCCGCCGGGTGACCGGTATTGTCGGCAGTCATGGCCTTGACACTGCCATCAGGATTGAAGCTGATGGTGCCGGACAGTGGCTTGGTGCTGGCAGGGTCGAACGGGTTGCGACCATCGACCAGCGTGTAGGTGGTCCACTGGTTGTCACCGGTCTTGCGATAGAACTGCTCCATCGTGTGCTCGTTGCCCTGACTGTCGTAGATCTTGGTCGGGAACGATTTGGTGTAGGTGCTCTCGTCCGAAGGGTCGAACGTCTTGTTGTCCACCAGCACCGGCGGCGTGCTGTCATCCAGTACCTGCAGCGGGATCGACGGCGCCGAGGAGTTCAGGTTGATACCCTGATCGATCAGCGTGGTGGTCTTTGGCGCCAGCGCGGAGGTGTCGATCTTCAGGTCGGTCAGCACGCCCTTGATGATCTTGCCGTTGACGTCGGCCGCGTAACCTTGCAGACGGATACCGTCCGAGGTCACCACGTAGTTGTCCTTGTTGGTCTGGAACGCACCGGAACGGGTGTAGCTCAGCGAGCCGTTGTCGCTCAGGACGAAGTAGCCCTGGCCCTGGATACCCATGTCCAGCACGTTGCCGGTGTTGTTGATGTCACCCTGACCGAACTGCTGGGAGACTGCAGCCAGACGCACGCCGTTGCCGACGGTCTTGCTGCCCACGCCCAGCTTGCTGGCCGAGTACACATCGGCGAACTCGGCGCGCGAGGCCTTGAAGCCGGTGGTCGAAACGTTGGCGATGTTGTTGCCGGTGACAGCCAGTTGCTTGTTGGCTGCATAGAGACCGCTAAGGCCGATATTGAAAGACATCTTTCCACTCCTTGTGCCGCGTTAGCCGGCTCTATATACCGATAGTTTGGACTTTGGACAGCGCAACGCTGCCCAGGCCAGCGAGGTTGAGCATCAGCTCGCCGCCGGTCTGACTGATGGTGACGCTGCTGACGGTGGCCGGCAGCAGGGTGTACATCTCGGCCGACTTGCCATCGACGGTGGTCTTGGCCGTGAAGGTGTAGGTACCCGGGTCGACCTTTTCGCCCTTCTCGTTGGTACCGTCCCAGATGAAGTCGGCATTGCCGGCCTTCTGCTCGCCCAGGTCGATGGTCTTGATGGTCTTGCCATCCTTGTCGGTGACAGTGACGGTGCCCGAAGTGATCGACTGCGGGACCACCACCTGGCCAGTGAAGCTCTTGGTCGTGTCGACCACGGCCTTGTCGGCCTGGGTGATCACCGAGCGACCGACCAGCCCGGAGGCCTGCAGCGCCTGCGAGGAACCCATGGCCCCCGTGATGGCGTTGACCGAATCGTTCAGCGAGGTGATGCCTTCGAGGCTGGAGAACTGCGCCAGCTGGGCCACGAACTCGCTGTTGTCCTGCGGGTCGAGCGGGTTCTGGTGCTGCATCTGGGTAACCAGCAGCTGAAGGAACGCGTCCTTGCCCAGGGTCTGGCCGTTGGCGGTCTTGCCGCCCAGGCCGCTTGCCGCGTTCGTATTGCTGGAGTTCTTGACGCCGGAATTGGAAATGACGTCGTTCAGGTTTACATCAGCCATAAAAAACGCCCCTTATCACTGACCCAGGGTCAGGACCTTCTGCATCATGGTTTTGGCCGTGTTCATCAGCTCGGCGTTGGTCTGAAACGAGCGGCTGGCGGAGATCATGTCAGCCATTTCCTCGACCACGTTGACGTTCGGGTAGTAGACGTAGCCGTCCTTGTTCGCCGCCGGATGGTTGGGCTGATAGCGCGCCTCGAGGTTGCTCTGGTCTTCGACCACACCCAGTACCTGAACGCCCTGCCCGGCTTCGCCCTGGTCCTGGAACAGCGACTGGCTGACGCCATTCTGGGCCTGCTGGAACGTGGTGGCGAACACCGGGTGGCGGGCACGATAGGTCTGGTCGATGCTCGAGGAAACGGTCTCGGCGTTGGCGATGTTGGAGGCAACGGTGTTCAGGCGCGTGGTCTGCGCGCTCATGCCGCTACCGGCAATGTTGAAAACGCTGGCAAGGGACATGACTTACTCTCCGCGCAGGGCTGACACCAGCCCTTTGAATTTACTGTTGAGCAACGTGAAGCTGGCCTGGAAACCCACGGCGTTCTCGGCATAGCTGGATTGCTCGAGCTGCGCGTCAACGGTGTTCTGGTCGATCGAGGGCTGCATGGGCGTGCGGTACTGCAGGGTTTCGTCACCCATCGCCAGGCCTTGGGCCTCGATGTGCCGGGTGTTGGTGCGCTCGAGGGAGAAATGGCCGTTCTTGACCTTGTCGGTCTCGGCCGCCAGCACGGACGAGAAGTCCATGTCGCGCGCCTTGTAGTTGGGCGTGTCGGCGTTGGCGATGTTGTTGGCCAGCACTTCGGCACGCTGGGCGCGAAAGCCCAGTGCCTTTTCGTGAATGCCAAGCGCTTTGTCGAAACTGATGCTCATGTCGGGGAAACCTTTGAAGGTTGACCGTAGGGTTCGTTGCCGGTGATAGAGCAAGTCCCGTGCCAAAACACAAAACCCAGCAAAGCCGGGGCTTTACCGCGCTTGCGAGCCATGGCAATGCCAGAAAAGCGGCAACGGATTTCCGCCAGACACCGGCAAAGCGGCAATTGCCTGGCAGCGGCAACCCCACCCTGCGCCCTTTTGGCGTCAAATTTTAATGTCAATTCGCTATCTCTCATCTAAGATCCGTCCCGCTCCGCTACGTGGCATCTGGCTATCACCGCACAGCCGTCACGCCACGCAGGCAAGCGCCGAATTCAATACGCTGTGTTTAAGGAATAAACCGTGACTCCTGTGATGTTTCGCAAGACCCTGCTCGCCCTGGCAATCACTGCCACCGCCCTGCCTGTCGGCGCCCAGACCATCAAGTTGACCGATGCCGGCTTCATCAGCGAGCACAAGACCTACGAAGGCAACCTCGAATTCACTGGCGCCTACACCGGCAGTGCCGCCGAGGACGCGATCGAATTCAACGGCAACCACGTCAAGGGCGACCTGATTCTCAACACCACGATCAACAGCAGCGGCAACTTTGCCGGCGGCATCGACCTGGACGCATGGGAAGACGGCAGCAGCTGGGCCAGCAACCAGATCGACGGCAACCTGATCAACAAGGGCAGCATCAGCGCCGTGGGCGGCGGCTCCAATGCCCTGATGATCGACCCGGCCACCATCAATGGCAGCGTCATCAACCAGGGCCTGCTCAGCGCCACCGGCGAACCGCTGCTCGACGGCAGCGAAATGGACGTGGCCCGTGCACTGGACTTCACCGGCACGATCAAGGGCGACCTGCTCAATGACACCACTGGCCGCATCATCGCCAAGGGCACCAGCGCCAAGGGCATCAACCTGGAAGGCGGCCGTATCGACGGCAAGCTGATCAACAACGGCCTGATCCAGGTTACCGGCAACGGCGCTACCGCCATCGACGCCACTACCAGCTTCAACGGGCAGAATGTGGACATGGTCGACCTGGCCGGCATCGTCAACAACGGCACCATCATCGCCACCGGCGATGACGCCGAAGGCATCCGTGTGGACGGCGCCAGCTTCACCACCGCCGAGCGCCAGATCGTCAACACCGGCACCATCAAGGCGACCGATGCGGCCATCGTGATCGGCAACTTCGACATCGACGTGGCCAACCGTGACGCTTTGTGGGTCGTCAACAGCGGCACGCTGATCTCCGAAGATGAAGCGGTCGATGCATCCGAAACCAACAAGACCGTCTACCTGAGCCTGCAAAACGGCAGCAAGGTGACGGGCAACCTGATCGATCTGACGTCCATCGACGTCTATGGCAACGTCGACTTCAGCGGCACCCAGGGCAACGACGGCGCCAACATCCGCCTGCGTCAGGGTGGCTGGATGAGCGTGGGCGGAGAAACCGGAAGCGCTCACCTGAACCTGGTAAAACCCCATACCGTGCTGGACGGCAGCATGACCGTAGCAGGCAACTCCTCGCTGGGGCTGAACCTGAGCACGGCCACCAACCCGAATGCAGCGGTACTGAAGGTAACTGGCACTGCCGAATTCGAGAAAGGCTCGCAAGTCAAGCTGGCCGCCAAGGGCAGTGACTTCAACGCCAAGGGCAATACCTATCGCCTGATCGAAGCCGGCAAGATCGACGGCAACATCAACCTGGTCAGCAGCTCGGCCCTGCTCAAGGTCGACAGCTACAAAGTCCAGGGCAACAAACTGGTCGCGACCGTCACCGGCAAGGGTGCTGACGAAGTCAACCAGATCCTGGTCGGCCAAGGTGCCTCGGCCAACAGCCAGCTGGCCCTGGGCAGCCTGAACCGCGACAGCATCCTGAGCAAACTGAGCGCCAACGACCCGCTGCTGCAAGCCTTCGCCAATGCCGACGAGGCCCAGCTGGCCAAGCTGGCCGAGCAACTGACACCTGAAGTCAACGGCGGCGCCACCCAGGCAGCCACCACCAGCCAGAACCTGGTGAGCAATGTCACCGGCAGCCGTACCAGCAGCCTGCGTGGCGCCTCCTCGGGCGAAGCGTTCAAGGACACCGGCGTGTGGGTGCAGACCCTCTACAGCGATGCCAGCCAGGACCTGCGCGACGGCGTGGCCGGCTACAACGCCTACAGCCGCGGCATCGCGGTGGGTGCCGACGGCAAGCTCAACGACAATCTGACCCTGGGCCTGGCGTACAGCTTCATCAACACCGACGTCAACGGCAAAAGCGGCAACCAGACCAAGGTGGACAGCCACGCCTTCACGCTGTACGGCGGCTTCGAGCAGGGCAACTACTTCGTCGATGCCAGCCTGAGCTATGGCTTGAACGACAACGACAGCAAACGCAAGATTGCCGGCACCTCGGCCAAGGCCGATTACGACAGCGACCTGCTGGGCCTGAACGTGGTGGGTGGCTACACCTATCACATCAACCCGCAGATGCTGGTCGAGCCGCGCATTGCCGCACGCTACAGCCTGGTGAACATCGACGGTTACCGCGAGAAGGGTTCGTCGGCTGCACTGAAGGTCGAAGACCAGCGCTACGAGGCCATCGAGCTGGGCGCAGGCCTGCGCGTTGCCGGCGAGTATCCGCTGGGCGCCGGCACCCTGCAGCCACAGGCTCGCCTGATGGCATACCATGACTTCGCGGCGGACGAAGCCAAGAGCACCTCGACCTTCCTGCTGGGTAGCACCCCGTTCGTCACCAGCGGCGCCAAGGCCGTGCGCAACAGCTACGAAGCCGGCGTAGGCGCCGACTACAAGCTGGGCGCGGTGACCCTGGGCGTGAACTACGACTACATAGGCAAATCGGGCTTTGACGCCGATGTGTTCTCGGCCAAGGTGCGTTACGACTTCTGATCGATGACAGCAGCTGCATGAAAAAGGCCGGTGTCTCGCGACACCGGCCTTTTTCGTTTCACTTGGCCTGGTAGATGATCCCCGGGCTGCACTGCACCATCTGGTAATGGTCGGGCAGCCCGTTGAGCGCCTCGGACGCCCCCAGGAACAGGTAACCGCCGGGCTTGAGCGTGCCGTGAATGCGCAGCAGGATGTCCTTCTTCACCTGGGCGGAGAAGTAGATCAGCACGTTGCGGCAGAACACGATGTCGAACTTGCCCAGGCTCGCGTAGCTGTCGAGCAGGTTGAACGAACGAAACTCGACGCGGCTGCGGATCGGGGCCTTGACTGCCCAGCGCCCCGGCCCCTTGGGGTCGAAATAGCGTTGCAGGCGCTCCTGGGACAAGCCACGGGCAATGGCCAGGCTGTCGTACTCACCGGTCTTGCAGTTGGCCAGCATCGAGCCGGACAGGTCGGTGGCGACGATCTGCGCGCCCATCTTCAATTGCCCGATGTTGCTGCGCTCGAACTCATCGATGGCCATGGAGATCGAGTACGGCTCCTGCCCCGACGAACAGGCCGCCGACCAGATGCGCAGGCGCTGGCCAGGGTTGGCCTTGATCTGCTCGGGCAAGACCTTGTTCTTGAGCACCTCGAACGGATAGTTGTCGCGAAACCACAGGGTTTCGTTGGTGGTCATCGCATCGACCACCTGCTCGCGCAAGCCGCTGCGCGGCTGGGTCTGGATCCGCTGCACCAGCTCGCTCAACGATTTGATGCCCTGCTGTTCCATCAGCTTGTTGAGACGGCTGGAGACCAGATACTGCTTGTTTTCGCCCAGCAGGATGCCACAGGCTTTTTCCAGGAAGACCCGGAATTGTTCGAAATCCAAATTACCCGTAGACAATGATGCCGCCTCTTAAATCATGTGTAACGCCAGGGACGAGCCCTGGCCGTTAGTGGGTGGCCTTGATCCGGTCGACCACGCGTTGCGCCAGGTCATCCGGCCGGAACTTGGCGAGAAAATCATCCGCGCCCACCTTCTTGACCATGGCCTGGTTGAAGACGCCGGAAAGCGAAGTATGCAGGATGATGTGCAACTTTTGCATGCGCGGGTCGTTGCGGATTTCTGCAGTCAGGGTATAGCCGTCCATTTCCGGCATCTCGATGTCGGAAATCATCATCAGGAATTCCTCTTCCGGATGCTTGCCCTCATCGACCATCTTGCGCAGGTAATCCAGCGCCTGCCGGCCGTCGTTGAGCGCCACCACCTCGACCCCCACCGTCTGCAGGCAACGGCTGACCTGCTTGCGTGCCACCGAGGAGTCATCCACGGTGAGCACGCGCAGCGACACGGCCTTGACCTGCACTTCTTCGTCGACCACACCCAGGGAGATCGCCTCGGAGGTCGGCGAGACCTCGGCGAGGATCTTCTCCACGTCGATGATCTCGACCATCTTGCCGTCCACCCGGGTCACGGCCGTCAGGTAATGGTCACGACCGGTGCCCTTGGGTGGCGGATGGATCTCCTCCCAGTTCATGTTGACGATGCGTTCGACCGAGTGCACCAGAAACCCCTGGGTCTTGGTGTTGTACTCGGTGATGATCACGAAGCTCTTGCTGACATCTTCACTCAGACCGGGCATGCCGGTCGCCATCGCCAGATCCAGGATCGGGATGGTTGCCCCACGAATATTCGCCACACCGCGCACCACCGGGTTGGACTTGGGCATCACGGTCAGGTTCGGGCATTGCAGCACCTCCCGCACCTTGAACACGTTGATCCCGTACAGCTGCTCGCCATTGAGGCGGAACAACAGCAGTTCGAGACGGTTCTGCCCTACCAGTTGTGTGCGCTGGTTAACCGAATCCATTACACCAGCCATGCCAGACTCCTCGACCAAATGCTCGAGCGTCGTACCGCAGTCGGCACGCGCCTTGCTTTTTTAACTGTATGAACACGAAAACGACATTTTTCCGACGCCTGACCCGCCCCTTGCCCGGCATCCTTGCTGCGCTGTGCCTGCTGGCCCCCGGCGTTCGAACTCTGGCTGACGCTTTCACCTTGCCTGAACAGCTTATCGGTGTCACTCAGGGGTTTCTTGAATTCACGGTCGAGGATTACCTGGCGACCAGCCAGACCGAAGGGCGCTTCGAGATCCAGGTCAACAGCCTCGACCCGCGCCTGCGCATGCCACTGTGCGACCAGCAACTGGGCGCCACCCTGGAAAGCCCGGCGCAACCGCTGGGCAGGGTGACCGTGCGGGTGCGCTGCGATGGCAGCTCCCCGTGGACGGTGTTCGTGCCGGCCCAGGTACGGCTGTTTCGCAATGTGGTGACCGTGGCGCGTCCGCTCAAGCGCGACAGCGTGGTCGGCGAACAGGACGTGAGCCTGCGCGAACGGGACGTGGGCATGCTCAACCAGGGCTACCTGACCAGCCTGGAGCAGGCCGTGGGCCTGAAGGTCATCCGACCGACGGTCATCGATCAGGTGCTCACGCCGCTGCATCTGGAGCAGGCCGAAGTGGTCCGCAAGGGCGATCATGTGGTCATCATCGCCCGCAGCGGCACGCTGAGCGTGCGCATGCCGGGAGAAGCCTTGAGCAAGGGCGGCATCAGTGAACAGATACGGGTACGCAATCTGAACTCCAAACGGGTGGTGAAGGCACGGGTCACTGGACCAGGGCAGGTGGAAGTCGCGATGTGAAGCGGGTCACGACGCCAGAACAAACAAGGCTGGCGGTCAGGAACCGCTTTTCCTAAACTGTGTCGAACCGGGTTGATGGGCTGGCCGCGCAAGCTGCACTGCATTTGCGTCTAAAGTTTCTTTCGGGTTGGCCGAAAACAAGGCAAGCGTCCAAACACCCAGAGGTTTTCTGATCATGGTCATCGACTTCAGTCGTTTGAATAATTCCCCGTCCGTGACGGGCGCCGTGCGCACTGGCAACAGCCAGGAAAGCACGGCCACTGTTCGCACCGCCACCAGCGCTACCGAGGCTGGCCAGAGCGGAGAAGCCGTACACCTGAGCCACGAGGCCCAGCAGTTGCAACAGGTCAGCGACAAGCTGCGCGATCAACCGGTTGTCAACAGCGCCCGCGTGGCCGAGTTGAAACAGGCCATCGCCGACGGCAGCTACCAGGTGGACGCCCAGCGCGTCGCCAGCAAACTGCTTAATTTCGAAGCCCAGCGCTAGCCCTCTGGCGCGCTGACTTCAGGACGCTAGAACCAAGAGCCAGCCAATGCACGACACTACTCTGCTGCAACTGATCGAAGATGATATTGCTCCAGCGCAACAACTGCTCGAGTTGTTGCAGGCTGAAGCCGTGGCCCTGCATGGCCGCGACATGCCCTTGCTGGAAAATATTCTGGCCCGCAAGCAATCGCTGGTGGTGCTGCTCGATCAAGGCGGACAACGACGTAGTGCGCTGCTTGCGAACCTGGGCCTGCCGCAAAGCCGCGAAGGTGTAGTGGCCATGGCCGAGCAATCGGACCTGGGCTCCCTGCTCATCGAGCAGCTCGATGTGCTGGCTGCGCTGATGAATGATTGCCAGGCGGTCAACGCACGCAACGGCCAGGCGATCCAGCTTCAGCAGTACACCACCGAAAACCAGATCAAGATCCTCATGGGTGGCGAATCACCGTCGCTCTACGATGCCCGTGGCACTACATCGCCGCTTTCAAAGCCTCGTGCACTCAGCCAGGCGTGACCCCCTCTATCAAGGCACGATTCATGCTGGCAGAATGCCAGCAATTGCCTGTGTCGTTTTTGCCTGGAGATTCATCAACCGTGTTCAATGACGAAGAAGCTCCTCAGCCTCCGAAGGTGCTGACTACGCCTTTGGAAATTGCCGCTCATTTGCGGATGTTGCTAGAGAGCCATGACCCACTGATCATCACGTTCCCCGAACGCAGCCAGCGCTTCCAGAGTTATGTGGTGGAGGTAGACCGGGACAGCAACAGCATGGCCCTGGACGAAATGATCCCGCGCGATGGCGAACGCTTCCTCGAAAATGGCGAACCATTCCGTATCGAAGGCTTCCATGACGGCGTGCGCATTGCCTGGGACTGCACTACCCCGCTGAGCATCAGCACCTCTGACGGCTCACGCTGCTACCGCGGCAGCCTGCCCACGGAAGTTACCTATCACCAGCGTCGCAATGCGTTTCGCGCGGCACTGAAGCTGTCGCAACTGGTCGACGTGATTTTCGACGGCGAGAAACTGCGTGGCGAGCACCCGCTCAAGGGCAAGCTGCTGGATATTTCGGCTACTGGCTGCAAGCTTCGCTTCGAGGGCGATATCGAGGAGCGGTTGCAGTTGGGCCAGGTCTACGAGAAGTTTGCTACCGGCCTGCCGCTGGGGCTTTCTCAGGTAATGGTCGAGCTGCGCCACCTGCACTATGAAGAGCGCCTGAACGCCACCTTCGCCGGCATTCGCTTTCATAACGTGACAGGACAGATGGCGCGCAAGATCGAAAGCTTTGTGTACCAGCTGCAACGTGAAGCGCGACGCTTCGACAAAGACGATTACTGATAGACATCACGCTTCACATTTCCAAGGGTTGCTACCCATTCAGCGGCAACGGATTCATCCGCAAAGGGGCGCCTGGCGCCCCGCCTGCCAGCGGAACTCAGACGCAGCCCTTCGCCACTATCTGCCCCCCACGCCACTCACACTTCTGGCGCAGGCTTGACAGGTTCGACGCCCTCAGCCTCCCCGGGCGTGCCCTCCTCCTCGGTATCTTCGGCACCTACCGGTGCCTGCATCTGATCCTGCACCACCTGCTCATCAACCCGCGGGTCGAGCGCCGCAGACAGCGGTGAACCTGCCGCCGGCATCGCTACGTGAAGCAATGGCGCATCCTCGACCTGATGCAGGTTGGTAACCGCTTTGGGACGGATGCGCCACACCAGCACCAGCGCGAAGAAACAGAAGAACGCGTAAAGCATCTGGTCGCCCAGGGTCTTCATCAGCACACCGGCCACCAGCGGCCCGATGCTCGCCCCCACGCCATAGGTCACCAGCAGCATCGCGGTGAGCGAGACCCGTCGCTCGCTTTCAACGTGGTCGTTGGAAAACGCCACCGCCAGCGGGTAGAGGCAGAACTGCAGCAGCGAGACCGCAAAACCGGTGATGAACAGCACCTCGAGCGGCACGCTAGGCAGCAGCGCCAATGGCAGGGAGGTGACGGCCAGCCCCACTGCCACACTGCGAATCAGCACGGCCCGGTCGTAACGGTCCGACAACCAGCCCAATGGCCACTGCACCAGCAGGCCGGCAAAGATGCAGCAGCCCATGAACACACCGACCTGTTCTGTACTGAGCCCCTGCTTGGAGGCGTACAGAGGCGCCAGACCATAGAACGACCCCACGATCAGCCCCGCCCCGAGTACCGTACTCAGCGACTGCGGGACGCGCTTGATGAAGAACCGCGGCTCCATGGGGGCCGGACGCAGCGGTGCGGGGTGGATGCGCCGGGTCAGGGCCACCGGAACCAGGCACAGCGCAAAGCACATGGCCACCAGCATCAGCAGCTCCAGGCCCAGCTGCGGGTGGACCACCAGAATCAGCTGGCCCAGTACCAGGCCCAGATAGGAGGCGATCATGTAACCGCTGAACACCGCCCCACGCTGCTTGGCGTCGGCCTGTTCGTTGAGCCAGCTCTCGATCACCATGTACTGGCACATCATGCCCAGGCCGACGATCACCCGCAGCAGCAGCCAGGCCGGCAACCAGCTGACCAGACCATGACCAAGCACCGCTGCGCCGACGATGCCGGCACACGTAGCGTAGGCGCGGATATGCCCCACCCTGGCGATCAGCCGGTGACCGATCTTGCCCCCCAGCGCCAGGCCGAAATAGTTGGCCGCCATCAGCGCACCGACCCACAGGCTGTCGACCTGATCGGCCGCCAGTCGCAGGGCCAGGTAGGTGCTCAACAGGCCGGAACCGATCAACATCATCAATGCGGCGAAATACAGCGCGCGAAAAGACTTCCAGATACTTCGCATCGACGTCCCTGAGGGCCCCTTGAGCAGGTGAAAAAACTGCTTGAAAGCATAAGTGAAAAAAACGCCGACGCGGCGGGCCGGGCATAAAAAAACAGGTGACAAACCATGATCTCGATCATGGCTGCCACCTGCCTCCGCTTACCCTGGCGCCAGGCGGCATTGCCGCCCCGCAGTTACGCCTGTGCCGCCAGCACGCGCCGCTCCCACGGGGTGATCTCGTCGAAGAAGCTGGTCAGTTCCAGGGTCTTGGACGCGATGTAACCTTCGATGAACTCAGTCCCGAACAGTTCCCTCGCCAACTGGCTGCGCTTGAGACGCTCCAGTGCCGCGTGCAGCGTGCAGGGCAGTGACAGGTTGTCGGGCACCTCGAATTCGCCCTGGATCGCTGGCGCCGGCTCCAGTTGCTGTTCGATGCCGTACAAGCCGGCCGCCAGGCTGGCGGCGATGGCCAGGTAGGGGTTGGTATCGGCCCCGGGCAGGCGGTTCTCGACCCTGCGCGCTACCGGTGCGCTGGCAGGAATACGCAGGCCCGCAGCGCGGTTGTCTTCAGACCAACAGGCATTGTTGGGCGAGGCATAGGGGTGACACAGGCGCTGATAGGAATTGACGTTGGGCGCGAACAACGCGGTGAAGTCGGCCATGCACGCCTGCTGGCCGCCGATGAAGTGATAGAAGGCGGGCGTGGGCTGCCCCTGGGCGTCGCTGAACACGTTGCGGCCGTTGTCGATCTCGACCACGCTCTGGTGAATGTGCATCGAGCTGCCTGGGGTTCTGGCCAGCGGCTTGGCCATGCACACCACATTCAGGCCATGCTTGAGCGCAACCTCCTTGAGCAGGTGCTTGAACAGGAAGGTCTGGTCGGCAAGCAGCAGCGGGTCACCGTGCAGCAGGTTGATCTCGAACTGGCTGACGCCCATCTCGTGCATGAAGGTGTCGCGCGGCAGGCCCAGGGCCTCCATGCAACGGTAGACCTCGCTGAAGAACGGGCGCAGGCCATTGTTGGAACTGACGCTGAACGCCGAATGGCCGTCCTCGCGCCGACCGTCCAGCCCGGTGGGCGGCAGGAACGGCTGGCTCGGGTCGGGATTGGGAGCGAACACGAAGAACTCGAGCTCGGTGGCCACCACTGGCGCCAGGCCGTGCGTGCGATACCGCTCGATCACCGCCTTGAGCTGGCCGCGGGTGGACAAGCCCGAGCTCTGTCCATCGAGCTCATTGGCATCGCAGATCGCCAGTGCCCTTGGTTCGTCGCTCCAGGGCAGGCGGTAGATATGCAGGGGGTCGGCCGCCAGGGCAAGGTCGCCATCGTCGCTGCCGTAAAAGCGTGCCGCAGGGTATCCGCCCATGATGCACTGCAGCAGCACGCCGCGTGCCATCTGCAGGCGCCGCCCTTCCAGGAACCCCTCGGCGGTCATCACCTTGCCACGAGGCACGCCATTGAGGTCGGGGGTGACGCATTCGATTTCATCAATGCCCGTCAATCGCTCGGCGAGAGAACGTTGGCCATTGGTCGTCATGACTTGATCCTTGTTATTTTTAACAAGCCGCGAACGGCGACCCGAACAACATAGTCCGGGGGTGTTAAAAATATCAAGCACCATATAGTCCCGATCGCTGGACGAACGCCGCCAGCCAACCCGTAGAAGCTGTCTACACTGTGCCTGGCAGCGTAATACCGTTGGCCGGCAGCGGCAGCGCAGTCTTGTAGCGCACCTGCTTGAGGGCGAAGCTGGAGCGAATATTGGCCACCCCGGGCAAGCGGGTGAGGTAGTCCAGAAACCGCTCCAGGGCCTGGATGCTCGGCAGCAGTACACGCAGCAGGTAATCCGGGTCGCCGGTCATCAGGTAGCACTCCATCACTTCCGGGCGCTCGGCGATTTCCTCTTCGAAGCGGTGCAGCGATTGCTCCACCTGTTTTTCCAGGCTGACGTGGATGAACACGTTCACGTCCAGCCCCAGCACTTCGGGCGACAGCAAGGTCACCTGCTGGCGAATCACGCCAAGCTCCTCCAGCGCCTTGACCCGGTTGAAACAGGGGGTGGGCGACAGGTTCACCGAACGGGCCAGCTCGGCGTTGGTGATGCGGGCATTGTCCTGAAGGCTGTTGAGAATGCCGATGTCAGTACGATCCAGTTTGCGCATGAGACAAATTCACCTGCTTCTTGTTCTTTTGAAGAATGTTTATCCGCAAGCCAGCCCAAAGGCAATGAACTTGAGAAAAATATTCTTCCGCCAGCGGAATATGATGTAGGCAAGACTGACTCTCCGGTCACAAGCCGGGTTCAGTAGCGACCGCTTCAAAGCTCAACAAAAACACAAGACAGAGCGAGCGTAAAAAAGCATGAACGAGTACGCCCCCCTGCGTCTGCATGTGCCCGAGCCTACAGGCCGGCCAGGCTGCCAGACCGATTTCTCCTACCTGCTGTCTCTTATACACATCTCAGAGCCCACGAGACCGTACTAGATCTCGTATGCC
>OLII01000182.1_pt1 | contig 24752 bp, 21 predicted proteins | sample 1609481 | NCBI WGS metagenome assembly OLII01 (sample SAMN05416859, study PRJEB24817) | seawater metagenome | isolation source: Sea water | place: Canada:Atlantic | collected 2013-11 | reverse complement strand
AATTAATGCTCCATACTAAAAATAAGAAAAAAAAAGCATCCAGATTACAGTTGGATGCTTTGAAGATTTTCCTTAATAAACGAAATCATCAAGACATATTGTAAAATGACTATTTCGTATACGTTAGCGCTAGAAGCTAACCTTAAGTAATAACGCCAAATTGCTTACTTCATAACTAATGCTAGCATCCGATGAAAAACTATAATATTCCGTTGTTTCTGCTGAAGATATATTCCATCCCATATCAATCACAGAATACTCAATTCCTAAACTAATGGTCTCATTAAAGCTGTATTCTGCTCCAACACCATAATAGATGTCATTATCATCCTGATTTAGTACAAAAACGTCTCCTGGTGCTGAAGAGTCTGTAGACGTTGCTTTTAGATCCCATTTAGCCATGCCCGCACGAGCAAATAAAGAGAACTGCTCTGACAAAGGAAGAATAGCTTTTAAACCCGCACTTATCGATGAGGTTTCAACCTTATCACTAATGACATCGCCATATTCATCTGTATAAGTATCATCAGACTCTCCGTATTGGTGATAGCCTAACTCTAAAGCAATATACTCATTAAACTGATAACCCAAACGAAGACCCAAAGAGGTTGTATCTTCAGAGGTGGAGTCATTACCGGTTTCAGTTTCTGTATAATTATCACCGGCAAAATAAGAGCTAAACGTTGATGTGTAGTTCATGTCGGCTTTGTTACTCGCTATACCTGCAGAAAGTTCACCATAAAAGCCTGCTTCAGCAAAAGCGGTATTAGATAATAAAAGGCTCGGTATAATGGTTGATAATGCGATGGCAATTTTTTTCATAAGAAAAACATCCTGTTTCTTAATTTTGAAGAAGAATAAATAAAACATCACTCGACTAATGAGAGTCAAAGTTAACTTAACATTTTATTTACATAGAAAATTCGGCGGGGATGTTAACAGTCGGTGCTGATAACTGCAATTATCAACACCTTATACTTTAGTCTGAATATTAAGTTTTCATATGAAGAGTTCGCGGCGTTACTTACAGAACAGTACCACTTGCGTTACTAATTTTTCTGCCGGGGTTGTAGCAGGATCGTTTAGGTATCTTTCTATACCCATAGGCTTTTTGCGTGTTCTCACTTTTTGGTGTCTACTTGCCATCATCGCTAGCGCCCATGCATTGCCTAAAAATTCATAGTGCCCTGTATGCTTCACTTGCCAAGTTTTACCCGCTTTTAACTGCTTACATTCAAATGGCGCTGGAACAGTCATTTTTTCATTGATCGGGAGCGCTGAAGTAAAATGAGACTCGGTACTCGCTATATCCATTTTGTGATACAGGGTAAAAGGAGCGCCCTCAACAGTAATGTCTTGCTCAGTGAGGTAGTCATTGAGCTTGGTGAAACTTTCACGCATTACCGGCCCAATATCCTCTAGGGTTGCGCTTTGAGTTAACCCAATATAATACTGAGCTTTTTGATCGGCATAGCCAATAACTTCAGGAGTAGAGTTTACCTTTGCGCTTTCGACGACGGCTTTTAACATCAACAAGCCACGTTGGTAATCCATACCAAGCCAGGCTTTCATCATATTTTTCATAAAGAATAAATAAAACGGCAAGCTGCCGTACATATGCCATGTAACCAAACAGCCATCATCTTGCTCTTCAATATCAAAAGCGACTTTGGCGAAAGATTTAAACGGCCTAAGGAAAGTTAAAGACATATCTAATCTCTGGTCCGTGATAGCGTTTAGCTGCATTTCTCCAGCGCCAACCATATCACCTTCCCACGAATACCCTGCCCCAACCTCACTTTGCTTGTCAGAATAATTTAGCGCACATTTAGGCTCTAATATGAGCCAAGGAGACCAAGCCGGCCATTGCCTAAAATCACTAATTTCTGCTAAAACTTGTGATTTACTTCCTTTGATGAATATCGACTTTTCAACATGATAGGCTGGCATAAACGCTCCGCTGTTTAACAGGTTATGAACTAACAGAATACTCTCAGTACTCGCCAAATGCTAGCGCAAGGCTATGCTAGTAAATATTTTCAGGTATAAAAAAACCGAGCGCTTGGCTCGGTTTCATCAATTGATACGCAGTAATTAACTACTCTTCATCGAACTCAAGTTCACTCTCATCTTTCGGAGTAAAGGTTCTGATACCTTCTTTTGCGATAACTTCAATATAGAATGACGTTAAGCCTTCCACTTGCGTTTGGTCAATACGCTTATTAATTTCTGATAAGTGAACTGACTCTGCTTCTGCTTCTGTGTTACCAAACTTACAATCGAAATCCCAAAAGTCAGCACCGGCTGGTAAGGTTTTACCACGCTCGCGTTTTACATACTTTTTAACTTCGTGTTTAACTGCGTCAACACGTCGAGCAAGCTTAACTTTAGGATGGGTTAATTCAAATGTCTTTTTCATGATTGGCCTTAAATCGATGGCTACAATGACTCGCTTTAATTGCACGAGTATCGGTGTAAATAAAATAATGTCGCTATTTTACGTTACTTTCATCCAAGTAGCGAGATAATGGCGCAACACAGTTTAAAATTTATCTGTGTCACGCTTTTAAACAGATAACATTGCCTGAGTAGCCGCAAGTAAGTGGTGCTTAGTGTTTGGCTCTACCGAGGCATGACCAGAAGCATCACTAATAACTAATTTTGATTTCGGCAATTGTTGATGTAATAACCAAGCATTATCCGCCGGACAAACAATGTCATAGCGCCCGTGCACGATTGTCGTTGGAATATCTTTAATCTTATCGCAATTAGCTAATATTTGATTGGCTGATAAAAAGCAATCATTAACCATAAAGTGCGCTTCATGGCGTGCCAAAGTCCAAGCTGAATCATCACTTGTCGCTGCATCAACAAAGGCTTGATCTGGTATTAAAGTACAACAACGAATTTCCCAGATACTCCATGCGGTAGCTATTTTTTGCGCGAGCTCTTTGTCTTCACCGATTAACATTGCATAAGCTGCGTGCGTGGTCGCTTGCTCTTTTCCTTTGGGCAAAACATCTAAATACTCTTGCCAGTAGTCTGGGAAAATGCGCGTTGCACCGCCACCAGAAAATGTCCAGTTGGTATCTTCCTCACGGCCTAAGAAAATACCGCGCAGCACTAAACTTTTAACACTTTCTGGATGCGTTTGCGCATACACCAGTGACAAGGTTGAGCCCCAAGAGCCACCAAAAACATGCCACTGTTTGATAGCTAAATGCTGGCGAATTTTTTCAATATCTTCAACTAAAAATTTGGTTTCGTTATTGTCTAAACAACCATGGGGCAACGAGCGTCCACAACCACGTTGATCAAATAAAATGATGTGGTACTGCTCAGGATCGAAAAAACGTCTATCGTTTGTTGAGCAACCGCCACCTGGACCGCCATGAATGAATAAAACCGGCTGGCCATTAGGGTTACCGCATTGTTCAACATAAATTTGATGCTGACCATCAACATCAAGTAAGAAATCATTAAAAGGAGATATTTCAGGGAAAAATTGATTCATATTGTTCTCGTTGGTTAATCTAATTTGCTTAGCTAGCGCTTGGTACTTAGACGCTAACTTAAATCTAAAGCATATTTTTTTAATAGCTCTATTGGCACTATCTCTAGGGCCTTAATGTGAGTTTTTCTTAAATGTATTCTTGGTGCTCGGTCGGCTTGATAAGCTTCTAACCAACGCGCGGCACATAAACACCATGCATCACCCGGTTTAATCCCGCTAAAGCCCGCCTCGGGCACTGGTGTAGACAAATCATTACCTTTAAAGCGAGAGAACTCTAAAAACTGTTGGTTTGCTTCAATACACACGGTATGAGAGCCGGCATCTTGTTCGCAGGTATTACATTTATTATCACGGAAAAATCCAGTAACCGGGTCATTACCACAAGCAATAAGTGGCTCACCAAATACATTTAAGGATTCATCCATTGTTATTACTTCATCCATAGGTTATCCCTTTTAGTTATTGTTAAGGTGTAATTTGTTGCTGAAGTGAAAATAGTTTCGATACAAGCTAATCACTATTTGACTGACGGTACAGCATTGACTGTCAAGTTAACATAGCAAATCTAAAATACTCATGACTAACATGGCTCTACGGATTCGTGTATCTCTTTTAAACCATGCATTATTTCGGGAATTGTTCTGGCAATTTGAATCAAACTAAACACCAAAATACCATGGTGTGCTGCCAGTGAGAATTCATCAAACCTGTCCCAAGTTTCCCACCCTGAAGTGAATAGCAAGGCAAGACCGCTGAATAAGTTTAAATAGGGGCTGTGAACTATTGTTTTTAACATGATTAAACCTAGTAATATGGTAAGCCAAAGCTCGCTTACTTTTTTATTTTTATATCGATAAAATACCTAAATAATTGTTCCGTTTGCAAGCGTTTCCTTTCAACACTTTCTTTTAAAAAGCAAAAAGCGCCTTTCGGCGCTTTATAAAAATAGCAGTTGTGGTGACAGCCAGCTTTAACTTAGTTAAGCATGGCTAATTGTATTTTATGGTGCTGCTGTTCGCGTTCAACATACTTACCCCATTGCAATGCAGCTTTCTTAGTACTGGCAAAACGCGAGGCTTTTGAGAAAGCAGCTAATGATGGTTCAAATTGTTTCAAGTTGAAGTTTGCCATGCCTAAAACCAAGTGCATATTAGCAATATCTTTTGCTACTTTAACCTCTGACTCACTAACGTCACCCATTCGAGCCAAAGCATCCCCAGCAGTAGTAATCGCTGACTGCCATTGTTCATCGTTTAAATAAGTTTGTGCAAGTAAAACAGTATGTCTTGCTGAGTTAGATAACTCGCTAACCTTTTTCAATACAACAATTGCTTTTGCTGTTTCCTTAGCTTTTAAATAAGCACGGGCAAGAATAGCGAGATTTTTCTCGTCAGCCACCAAGGCACCTTCAGTCATTGAATGCTCAAGTACGTCGGCACTTTTATAAGGGGCACCATGGTATAAGTAGAGTTGTGCCAAGGTTAATATATCTGCTGATTTAGTCACGTGGCCTGCTTGGTACGCTGCTTCCATCACTGCCATTTGTTTATCTTCTTGACCAATTTCACCGTACATTGCGCTTAACTGTAGCCAGTACTGCGCTTTCGGGTAGTGATGAACAAGTTGCTCAATAACTTTGGTTACTTGCTCTGGCTGCTCTAATTCATAATAAGCGGCGCGCTGTAAAGTTAACCAATTCTCTTTGGCGATTTTATTATCTTGTTCAGCAATCGTTATCGCTTGATTGATCATCGCTAAGCTTTGCTCAAATTGTTTATCTTGATAATACACTTGCGCAAAAAGGATCACCTGATTAGCCGTTAATTTATTCGGGTTCACTTTTTTCCAGCGCGTTAAGTAACTTAGTGCTTGGGTAAAATCTTGCTGCTGCATAGATAATTGCGCTAATGAATATAAGGTTGAAGTGACTAAGCTATCAGGAATAGCACTCTCATCGGTTATCACTTCACTAAAACTGGTTAATGCCATGTCAACGTCATCATTGGCGTAATACATAAAACCATAGAAGTTAAATAACATTGCACGTTCGTAACTGTTTAAACTACTGATACGATCTTTAACATCATCAAGTACTGCGAAACCTTCAATTTTATCGCCTTCATCAGCAAGTTGCTGTGCTCTAGCTAATTGCGTATAAACACGATTACGCATCGCAGGTACTTTTTTAACTGCGCGGTAACTTTTATGCTGTTTAGCGCTGGCTGGTTTTGCTTGTTCTGCTTGGGTAATCGGTGTGGTCGCTATCCCGGCAAATAAAGTAGCAACTAATAAGAACATGGTATTTTTCATGGGTTGTTCCTCAAGGTTTTTCTATGCTTAGTTATCTATAATTTCAAAAATATTACAGCTGTATTAGCCGTCTATTTGGAAAGTGATACGGTTTTGTACGCCAGCAACTTCCATGGCAACGCCATCCACTACACGTGGTTTGTATTTAAATTTGGCCACCGCATCAAGTGCCGCGCGGTCAAAAACACCTTCAGGTTTTGCATCAACAACACGGGCACCTTTAACTGCCCCAGTTTTGCTCACCACAAATTCGACCACAACAAAGCCTTCAATACCCCTTGCTTGTGCCCTTCTAGGGTAAACCGCAGCAACTTTAACAATCGGTAAGTAATCACCATCTGAGCTATCAAGACTTAAACCGCCACTTAAACCATTATCCGTTTGGATATCAGCGGCAAATTGGCTTTTTGTTGCCTGTGCATTGGGGTTTGCTTGTTGCATAGGTGGCGCGACCATTGGCGGTGGTGGCTCTTTTGGCTTAGGTGGCTTTTGTGGCTTACGTTCTTTTTTCACCACGGTTTGATCTTTTTTCAAGCGAATAAAATCAAGCACGTTACCTTTTACAGGCTCAGTCATGACATTCTCACCACCGGCAATAAGCTTTTGCATGCCCCAAAGCAATACAAACGTCATCAGTAATGCCATAGTGCCCGCCATAACATAGCGAACGCCACTTCGTAATATTGGCTGTTTCATACTCTACCCTTACCGATTAAGACTCTTGCGCCGCAATGGAAACATCAAAAACACCCGCTGCACGGGCTGAGTCCATCACTTTAATCAAGGTGTCTGTGGTTGCTTTTTTATCTGCTTGAATAACCACGGTGCCTTGTGGGTTTTCAGCTTTTAATCGCTCGATATTTGCTTGTACAGTACGGACATCAACTTTACGCTTGTTTATCCAGATATCGCCTTTGTCACTGATGGCAACTAAAATATTAGCGCGTTCTTTTTTCACCGCTGTCGCCGCTTCTGGGCGGTTTACATCAATACCTGCTTCTTTAACAAAAGAGGCGGTTACGATGAAAAATATCAATAAAATAAACACAACATCTAGCATAGGTGTCATATCAATTTCTTCTTTTTCATCTTGTTCTTGCAGCATTTTATTTAGGTGACGCATGATTATTCCTATAACTTACAAATATTTATTACTTAAGAGCCAACTTTAAACGAGTCATGACAGTTATTGAGTAAATAAGTAAGTCGCAGAATCCATCCATGGGGCTCTACATAAGCATCAAGACAGTATGCTCCTGCACTGTCTAATAAGGTATTTCCATATACCGTCATGCTTATGAAGCTTACTTTTATCACTTCAATAACTATCCAGCTTGTATCAGCTGTAAAGTCGCTAGCTTTAAAAACCTAATGGCTAACCGCAAGGCTATCCGTTAGTAATTCCGATTCTTTTTTTGCATGACGCCTTAACCAGGTAATGGTAAACACTCCTGATAACGAACCCACCATGCCAGCCATCGTTGGTATTGTTGCTCTTGAAACACCTGAAGCCATAGAACGCGCATTACCACTGCCCGAAATTGCCATGACATCAAACACTTCAATCATCCCGGTAACGGTGCCAAGTAAACCAAGTAATGGACACAACACCACTAAGGATTGAATCAACACTAAGTTTCGATTTAACTTGGTAGTACCACGAGAAATTAACGCTAACCGTATGTGTTGTGCATACCATGAACTTTGCTCATGGCGGTCTTGCCAACTTGCTATCAAGTGTCGTTTAACCGATTTGTAGCTGTAAAAAACAAAAACAAAGCGTTCAAAAATTAATAACCACATGATAAAGATGACGATGCCAATAACAGTGAGTACTTGTCCGCCGGTGTCCATAAATTCGCGAATTGCGCTAATGGCATCAGCGGTATTGGTTAATTGAGCCAACTCCATTAAAACCGTCACGAGTTATGCTCCCTGACCTGCAAGTTTAGATTGTTCTGCTTTTTCAGTTTGCTCAGCTCTTTCAGCTCTCTCAGCAATAATGCCGGTACTCTCTTGCTGTAAGATGTTGACAATGCCTTTGCTGCGACCATTGAGGTAAGCAAAAATAAACACCATCGGGATAGCGACAACTAAACCTAAAACCGTAGTAACCAAGGCTTGTGAAATACCACCAGCCATTAGTTTCGGATCGCCAGTACCAAATAAAGTAATCGCTTGGAATGTATTGATCATACCGGTTACCGTCCCGAGTAAACCGATTAGCGGTGCGACTACTGAGATGATTTTAATCAAGGTTAACTTGCTAGATAGCTTAGGTAGTTCACGTAGTATCGATTCAGATAATTTAAGCTCTAATGTTTCGGTATCTAAGTCTGGATGTTGGTCTTTAACCTGCATAACACGACCTAACGGGTTGTCATCAGATGCCACATCACTCTTTAATTGACGAGAGACTTTAGCGCCGATATTCATCAAGCTAATCAATCGCTCTAGCGCAATAAGTAAACCAATGGCGCCGATAGCCAATATGATATAACCAACAGGGCCACCTTGGTCAACACGCTCACGTGTATCTGGTGCTTGTACTAATAAACTTAAGATTGAACCGCCAGTTGGGTCTAGGGCAAAAGCAGTGGTATCGTTATTGCCATTTTCTAGCGCAGAAACTGAGTCAAGGTAGCGCTTTGATGGCTGTCTAATAAGCTCAGCAACAGTACCTGTTTCGTCGATATACTCTAAGTATTTGCCATCAGCAACTAAGTTAAAACCACCAATACGGGTAACCTGTGCTTGTTTTCTCTCACCATTAGCCAAAACGACTTCACGGCTAAACTGACTTATTTTACCGCTTTGAGTCATTTCTCTTTGCAGTTCAAACCACAAACGTTCTATTTCTGTAATTGAAGCAAGCTTCGAGCTTGAGCCCATGCTTTGCGCAAAAGTATCTAAAAACTCACCACGGTTGGCTATTTCAGCCGACACCACTGAAGTTTGGAATTTACTGCGAGTATCGCCAGAGACTTGCTGTAAAACACCGAATAATTCTTTTAATTCACCTAGGCGCTTATCAAGTGCATCGCTTTTGTTTGCCAATTGCACTTCATTGTCTTCAAAGCGTAACTCAAGTTCACTGCTCAGCTTTATTGCTTTATTACGTTGTAAAGAAACGTCATTAAGCATGTATTGTTGCTGACCTACCTTGGCTTTAAATTCGGCTTCGCGGGCTTTGTTTTGCGCTGATTGAGCAATATTACCTTGCTCAAGTTGCTTAAGTAATTGGTCTAAATCGGTTGCCGGATTAGCGTTGGCATTAACAGAGCAAAGTAGCAATGTTGAGATTGAGGCCGTAAGCAAACAGTTACTAACTTTTTTAACTCGCCTTTTGAATATACTGAGCGACTTATTTACGTTTTTATTTACGTTGGTATTTAGGATAGTCATCATGATTACTCTGTAGTTGAGATGTCAGCTTTCGCTAGAGGAACAAAAATCAAATCAGGGGCTAATTGCTTACGTGCAATACGCAAGGCTTTGTTAACACCTAAGCGATAGTCTTGAGACAAAGCCTGCCATTGACCACTTGCTTGATGCCACTGCCCTAACTGACTACCGTCACGTGTTTGATACACTAAACTAATGCGACCAATACGTAAGAAATCAACATCCATTGGTTGACCATTTAACTCAAGCATGCCGCTATAAGCTTCAATAGTTCGCCCGTAATCTACTTCTACTTGATACGCTTCTAATACCCGACGAAACTTTTCTGAAACACTGATATCTGCACGGTTCATCATGCCATTGAGATCATTAATGCGCTTAGCACGCTCTTCCATCAAAAATGGCACATCCAGGGCAACAAAACTTTCTAAGGTTGAAATCATGCGCGCCATTAACGGAGAAATTTGACGTTCAATAATACTCACTTGCGTCATCGAATCAGCAATTTGCTCAAGCTCAGCGACTTGGTTATCTAGCTGGTTTTGCATTTGTTGGTTGTAAACATTAAGACCATCAAGCTCTTTCGTTACCGTATGAAATTGTTGTAACTTTGTTTGTGCTTGCTCTGTTAAGCGGTTCACTTTATCTTGTGATTTCGCTGCTGAGTCATTGATCTCTTTACTTGCTTCAACAACATCAGATAGTTGGTTAGCACTTTGCTCTGCAAAACTTTGTGTAGGAAATAACAAGCCTGTGACACTGCAACTCAACAGTAAACTTGCTTGCGCTAGTTTAGATAACTTCATAGGTTTACCTTCTTCGCTAAAAATAAAGAATGCTTTCATCTAGCTGACAAGTTTCTACAAAGTAATAGAGAAGCTGTCATGTATAAGGAAACATTCACTGTATTTGGCGAATTTTACGGAGGGAATATGACAGTTAAATGGTGAAAATATGACACTTAAGTTGCATAAATGTGTCTGTTTAGTGACAAACTGTATTCACGCAAAAATAGTGATGATGCTTTAGTCGCTAGAATTTAGATAACCTCAGTGCTGGATAAGCAAAGTTGAGGTTAGATAAGAAAAAGCCTTTTGAAGAGTTAACTTTTCAAAAGGTTTTTTAGTAAATGCAGTAACGGTTAGCTTTAGGTTGAGCGCATTTTAGAGCAAATAAGCGGACCGGCTTTATTAGTATTCATTCTCATGATCTCAAGTGCCTCATTTTCACTGAAAAGCTCAGCGACAATAGATTGCGCTAATTCACATTGATGAGTTACTAAGTGTCTTGCTAGCACTTCTGCGTGAAAATGACGCTTCTCGCCGCGATTACCATTCCAACGTTTAACTAAACCATTTTTTGCTGAATGGGCAGAAGCAAGCATACCGCCTAAAACGGGGACACCGGATACGCCTTTTCTTGCGCGCTTTAATTTTTTCTTTGAAATAATTGCCGGTAATATCGTATTGGAAATCAATTCATGATCACTACCATTGCGGCTCACGCCACTACAAGAATCACATTTATGAGCACTTTTTACTTCAGAAATTTTTTCTAAACCGCGAATATGAAGGTGAGTAGAACGTGCTGACTTAATTGCTAAACCAGAGTTGATGACGGCAAAAGTAGAAGAAGTGACTAATAGCCCAACACCTGTTGCAGATAAACCGACACTGGCTCCAATGGCTGCATTTTTCGCTAAGCCCATGGCACCACTTTGTCCGGTAGCCATTTGTGCAACAGAAATGCCCTTTTTCGCCACCATCATTGATTTTTTGGCGATATCTTTTGCTGTTTTATGACGATTTACTTTGCCTTTATCTCCTGCGTGTTTACTTTGGATATTTGGCCATGCTTGCAGACTATGATCTGTGGCATCAAAAAAGTGATCAACATCATCAGCTTTATTTGAAACCCATTTAACTCCTTTTTCAAATGCATTCGGCATCCGTATTCTCCTCAAGTGTCTATCTAGTATTATCTAATGATTAGCAGCAAAAACATACAACGCTAAACACTATAGTAGAGAATAAAAATGCCAACCACCAGCAGTATTTAACATTTTATCGTAACTGGTTAACCATTTGGCAACACAGAAGCAACAGTGAGGCAACAGAAGAGTTAGGCGCGCTTGACGACAATCAACTCTTGATCAATGGCATTAAATAATGGTGATAATTTCGTGCTTGGTGCGTTAAACCAAAAGTCACGGTATTGAGGTAAAACAAACACTGGCATGCGTTGATGATATTGCTGACATTTTTCATTGGGTGAAGTAGTTAAAGTCACTAACTGCGTTGATATCGCGCCTTGCTCAACTACTGAGGATTTAACGCTTTCAGCCTTTTTGGCTTGATACCAAACGCCCGCCATTAATAAGGGCTCATCATCAGCGTGATTGAACAGGTATTTTTGCTTTCTCCCCTGTTCAGTTCGCCATTCATACCAGCCAGAACAAGGAATTAAACACCGGTGGCTATGCATAGCTGTTTTGAAAGTGGCTTTACTATGTACTGTTTCACTTTGGGCATTAATCAATAGGCGTTTAGACCAATTAGGTTGTATACCCCATAAGCTATCTAACTGCTGAAAATAATCTTGCTTTTGGATTAGCGTTGCTACATTTTGCCCTGGGCTGAGGTTGTCATTTGACGGTGCGCTAAAGTCACAGCCAAAAAACTCGCTGATGATTTGACTATGTTTGCTGTTGAAATTCATTCTGCCGCACATACTTCCCCCACCCATTCGCGCTTCAGTACTGACTAATTCTAAGTAATTGCTGACTAACTGCTAATAAATCATCACAAAATTCTATAGGTTAGTTTAAGCACTAACCATGACTTCGTCACCATAAAAAAACGCAGTATGGCGGTTGGGGAGCCATACTGCGTAAAGAGTGCCTGAGTTGTAAGGGAGTTAACTACTCAGATTTACTAAACCTAGTGGTTTACTTACTTCAATTGTCTAACGCTTTACCAAGTCCATTAATTAGAAGTCCCATTTCAAAGCTACTTCAAAGGCAACACCTTTGGTTTCGCTGCGCATCAAGGTATCTTCAAACTCAATTTCTTTCTTCTGATTCAAGATATTTTGTACCTTAAATTTTAACGTTGATGAATAAGTTGGGTAATAGGTATACACCATGTCTAACGAATGAAAAGGTTGCTCGTAAGCATCATCTTTACCGTCAATACCTGGAATAATAATACGCTCAGCAAATACGTTGTACGCTAATGTTGCACTGTGGTTGCCGTTTGGCGCATCCCAACCTAAATTCAAGTTAACCACCCAAGGAGAGTGACCTGTCATCGCACGCGTTGGATTAGTAATGGTGGTAGACACTTCTGTTTGCTCAACAACTTTTTGTGTATCAATGTTTATTTCTGATTCACTTAAGGTAAAGTTACCTGACAAAAAGAAATCTGCGCCACTTATACCTGCAAACTCACCGATAAAGTTAAAGTCTTTCAAGAACTCCAATTCTAAACCATAAACATAGCCATCTTCGGCATTGGCGATACGAATAAGTGGTGGACCATCTTGAGCAGGAGATTGAACTGCTTCAATGGGTTGATCCATATCTTTGTAGAACAAACCTACAGATAAGTTTTCACCACTTTGTAGGTACCATTCCCATCGTAAATCGTAGTTGTCGATTAACGTACTTCTGACACTAGGTGTTCCACCAATGGGGAAGCCTGTTAATGGGTCAATGTACGTTGCCGGAGCGACTTCCCTAATATCTGGACGAATAGTAGTTTGTGCATACGATGCTCTAAATTGCATTTCATCATCAAGCAAGTAAGTTAATGCTAAAGCGCCAAAGACATCATCTTCTTTAAAAGCCAATGCTTCTAAATCATCAGTAGTCGGTACAGGCGGTAAATCGAATTTACCGGTTGCTGGGTCAAGCGGTGCCACCACTTGACGGAAATCTTCATAACGTAACCCTAAACTGGCACGCCATTTTTGGGCAATGAAGAAGTCACTATTAATAAAATAGGCATCAACCAGTTGTGCTGAATAATAATCATCACCGGCAACCGAAGTATCGCGAATAACTAACTCATTGCCACTTAACGGGTGATTTAACATCACATCATCATTTAGAATGACATTCATTTGATGACCCGTTAAATCTAAATCATCAAAGGCTAGCGTATTCACATCAATACGTCTTGCCATAGCATCACGGGTTTTCTCGATAAAATTACCGCCAGCTTTTATTTCTAGCTCCACATCACTAAAGTAAATAGGTAGCGAGAAATTAAAACCGTAGTTTTCAACATTATCATCAAGATCCTGAAAGCTAAATCTTGAAGCTGTTGTTGCTTTTCGTAGCGAACTTTCATTCACCGGGTCAAAAATACCGTCTTCAGGCTGACCATTAGAGCCATCAGCGAGAATATAACGGGTTGAAATATTACCCGGTGCATAACGGTTCGAGCGCGCATCTGAATAGAACCAGTCTGCGCCTAAATTCCACAGTGAACTAAAGTTGTGCGTGCCGCGAATTTGATTGGCGATCATCTCACGCTCTTCGTAAATGACTTCGCTATCACGTACTCGTAAACCATCACTGATAGTGACGTTATTGGTATTACCTAATTTGTCGCGGATCTCGTCTCGAGTGTCATGTAAAATCAAAGAGCTAAAATCAATACGGTGATCTCTTTTATATTCAAGTCCTAGGTTAACCATGCCCGAGAAGCGAACCGTGTGCTCGGTTGACTGAATATCATCAAAGCCACGTACCATTGACCAGCTGTCATCATTACCGTCTTGACCTTGTTGAAAGGTAAAGTCTTGTCCTTCGTACTCTTCTGAGACTTGCCATTTATTATCGTAAGAAAGCGCGGTTAAAAAACCTAAGCGGAAATCATCAAAATCATAACGATCACCAAGGGTAATATCTAAACCGGTATTTGGATTAATGCTGGTCACTTCAGGATCATAATCTCGATTCATTTGAGCCGCTATTTCACGGTTCTCTTGTTGAGATAAATCATTAAGCGGCGTATGACTTTGCCATAAATTTTGTAAAGACGCTGGCGCTGCACGTGTGCCATCATCAATGCCGTACCAGTCATCGTCACCACCATTGTACGATAAGCCGTCATCAAAATTATTGCTGTTACCACCAAGTTTGCCTTGCATAGTGAAGACAAAATCACTCGGAATAGATTTCAGTCTGACATCAACGTTACCACCGGCAAAATGCGCTGGCATATCAGCTGAGTAAGATTTTTGGACCGACAATGATTCAATAATCGATGATGGAAATAAATCTAGCGGGATAACCGTACGCGTTGGGTCTGGACTAGGCACCGCTGCGCCATTTAATTGAGTACTTGAGAATCGCTCACCTAGGCCACGAACATAAATATATTTGCCGTCAACTAGGGTTATACCTGTGACTCGACGAAGCGCTGCTGCTGCATCAGAATCACCGGTGCGCGATATTTGCTCTGCACCTAAGATATCAGCAATAAAGGCTTGGTTTTTTCGCTCTTGCATTACCGCACTAGCAGTGCCTTTTAAGCGGCTTGCTTTAACAACCACTTCTTCCATCGCTTGCTCTTCTGCTGTTGCGCTTTCATCTTCAGCATAGGCAGTATTGATTGATAAACTTGCAGCGATAGCAAGACTTAGGCATTTAAATCTTGTGTTCATTGTTAACCTCATTAACGGGAGATTTACTGGGGAGTTGTAGTGTTAGTTAGCAAAGATGCGCTGCTTATAAGCCAGGCTTATCGGCAGCGACTTTGCTATTTTACAACTTACTGTGATTAATCAGTTGGACTGTCGATTAATCTAGGGCTACTGCCCAGTTAGCTGTCCAGTTATTGTCAGAAGAGACGGCACCGATGTGGTTAGCATTTTCAAAAAAGGCATGTCCGGTAAAGTCTTTCGCTGTGGTGGTATCGATAGTAAAGATACCGTTTAGCACTGCCGACATATTAAGTGCGGTGCTGTTATCAGTATTTAATGTTGGGTTTTGGTTTAGCACCCAATCACCTGTTTCAAGTAATACTGAACCATCTTCTGCTTTCGCATCTTTGAAGTTTTCAGTACACGCAAACACCGAGTGAGAAATTACCGTTTCGCCAGCCGTAGCTTGCTGTGCAGTGACAGATGTCGTGGCACCGCCTTCTATTTCTAAACACTCGCCCATACCGTCAGCACCCGTTACCACAAAGTTATGTAGTTGAGCACGTGTACCTTCACGTAAGTACACACCTTCAGAGTCTTTATCTGCGGTATCAAAGTTGTTACCAATGATAGTCATGTTAGCAATAGTTGGGTTTGACTGAGGTAGTTTGTTTGGTGTAGAGCCGTCGTTATCACCTTCAATACCGCGGTTTGCAGCGCTATCATCAGGAGCATGTTTAACTAATACGTATTGTAAGTTACCACGATAACCGTTATCCCAATCAACACTGTCATCTTGATTTGACGTTAGTACTACATATTTAGCATTTACCGTACCACCGAAGAACTCAATACCGTCATCTGCATTCTCATGCACTTGAATGTACTCAACTTTAGTACCTGAGCCGACAGCGCCAAAAGTAATACCGTTTAATTCATTATCAGGGGCAATTTCATAACCTGCATGCTTAACCACTACATAACGTAATGTACCTGAGCTGTCAGTATCATCTGTACCACCAAATACCGCACCTTCTTGTACACCTTCAACTTGCAGCGCACAGTCACTACCATCGGTAGGACATTTGTTAGATTGTGCATTACCTAATAGAACAATACCGCCCCATTGACCAGCACCTGTTTCGCCATTAGTAATATCTTCACTTGAAGTAAAGGTAATCGGCGCACTTTCGCTGCCATTGGCTTCAATTTTTGAATCGCGGCTTACCACTAAGTAATCATTACCTGAGCGACCAAAGATTTTCGTACCGGCTTCAATACTTAATGTCGCGCTATCCGCTTTATCATTACCGACAAATACCGCACCACTTAAGGCATACAGGTTATTTGCAGTTAACGTGATATCACTGGTGATAGTGCCTGATAACTGACAAGTTGTGGTAATTCCGTCAGCGGGTGAAATTGCTGATGTGCCAGTTGGACAACCTTCAGTTTCTGCTGATGCTGTAACCACACCACCGCCAAAACCAAATGCCCAACCTTGACGCCAGTCTGTGTCACCATCTAAAGCACCAACATAATCAACACTGTCAAAAAATGCATTTTGTGTTGAAGCAACATCTTGACCTGCATTCGCAGCGATTAACGGTGATCCGCTATCAGGAATACCTGACTCACCAATAAGTACTGAAGTACTAATGCTGTTTGATGACTCATCAGTGAACCAAGTGGCTAAATCAAGTAAAACTGATCCATCATCGGCCTTAGCATTTTTAAAGCTTTCACCGTTGTTACACGCCATAACCACGTTTTGCATAACGATTTTGCCACTGTTAGCGTTATCAACAGTAACCGATGAAGTTGCACCGCCTTCAAACTCTAGACACTCGCCCATTTCACTAGGACCTGTAATCACGGTATTAAAGATTTTTGCTGCAGTACCTTCACGTAAATAAATACCTTCAGAGTCTTTATCAGCGGTATCAAAGTTGTTACCAATAATGGTCATGTTAGCAATGGTAGGGTTTGATTGTGGCTCTTTGCCAGGGCTTGAACCATCGTTATCGGCTTCGATAGCGCGGTTTGCTTCACCAGCATTTTTGGCATGTTCAATATAAACGTGCTGTAGCATTCCCTTAAAGCCATTGTCCCAATCAACACTGTCATCTTTGTTAGCCGTTAGTACTAAATGCTTAGCATTAACTGCGCCACCAAAGAACTCTACGCCATCATCGGCATTGCTGTGCACTTGGATATAATCAACGGTTGTACCAGAGCCTACACCACCAAAAGTAATACCATTTAACTCATTGTCTGGTGCAATTTCAAAGCCTGCATATTTAACAACAACATACTTTAAAACACCTGAATCATCTTCCCAGTCAGTGCCACCAAAAACAGCACCTTCTGCAACACCTTCAACTTGCAGTGCACAATCGCTGCCATCTGTTGGACACTTGTTCGATGGCGCATTACCTAAAATAACCACACCGCCCCATTGACCAGCAGCCGTCGCTTCACCTTTAACATCTTGAATTGACGTCATGATGATTGGCTTAGTTTTACTACCTTCAGCCATAATTTTTGCATCACGATGCACAACCAAGTAATCATTACCTGACTGACCAAACAACACAGCGCCTGGTTCAATAGTTAGCACTACATCATTTTCCGGGTCACGTGCTTTACTTGACTGACCATTAATGCTGCGAGATTGAGAAGCTTGAATAATACCGCCCACTTCTAGTGCACCACTGATTGCGTACATAACAGGCTTACCATCAACACTGGCAACAAGCGTAGTGTTCTCGCTAACATTGCTATCAAGTACTTGTACTTGCACATCAAAACCAAGGCTTGCTGAAACTTCAGCACTCAATGCTGTATTCGCTTTACCCGGTAAAGACTTACCATCTCCAACAGGAGTAGTTGGTGATGTAGTTGGGTTTTCAATATATGTGTCGCCTACTGAGTTATCGACATCTGAAGTTAGGTTGATGTCACCACCACAAGCCGATAAACCAATTGATAAAGCCGTTGCTATCACGCTGTATTTAAATGTTTTTATATTTTGCATTTTCCACTTGCTCCGCAGCAATTAATAATGAATTTAGTGTTTGGCGCAGAGTTTCATTTGATTACTCATTGCCGGTAAAACGAATCACATTGATAGATTTGGCTACATGGTAAGGGAGTAAAATGACAAAAATGTTTTAGAAGTGTGACGCTTTGATGTCGATAATATTGCAGATACATGACAGTGGGGGTTGGTATTAAAATGCAAAAAGAGCGCTAACGTGTTTGTTAGCCTCTTATTGTTTATCAGTAACAGAGGTTTATAAGTTATAGCCTGACTCTTCATGTTCGACTTGATCAAGACCATTAACTTCTTGCTCTTCATCAACACGCAAACCACCTGTCAATAGTGCGACTAATTTAAGTAAAATATAAGTCACCACGGCCGTATAAACCAAGGTTGAAATAATACCAATAAGCTGAACGCCAACTTGTTCGCTCATAGTGCTAATACCTTCTGCAAAACCAAAGCCACTAAACACACCAAGGCTAGTTGCCGAGAAAACACCAGCTAACAAGGTACCTAAAATACCGCCAACACCATGCACAGGGAAAACATCTAGTGAATCATCTACTTTAAGTTTTTGCTTGATATAAACCGTTGAATAGAAACAAACAAAACCAGCGCTTACGCCGATAATTAGTGCGCCACCTGGACCAACAAAACCTGAGGCCGGTGTAATGGTACCAAGACCGGCAACCATGCCAGTTACCGCGCCAAGCACACTGGCTTTACCAAATTTTTTCCATTCAATTGCTGCCCACGTTAAGGTACCTGCTGCAGCGGAAATATGGGTTACTAACATTGCCATAGAAGCATCACCGTTGGCCGCTAATGCACTACCACCGTTAAAGCCAAACCAGCCAACCCATAACATGCCAGCACCAGTAACTGTCATAGTTAAGTTATGCGGTAACATCGGCGTTTTAGGGAAGCCGCGTCTTGGGCCAACAACCAGTGCAGCAACTAATGCCGCAGTACCTGCAGTAATATGCACCACAATACCACCAGCAAAATCATAAACGCCCATTTGCGCTAACCAGCCACCGCCCCAAACCCAGTGTGTGACGGGAGCATAAACGGCAAGTAGCCACAAGCCACTAAACAATAATACCGAGGAAAACTTCATCCGTTCAGCAAAACCACCAATAATAAGTGCCGGAGTTATCACTGCAAAGGTCATTTGAAATAACATAAACAAGGTTTCAGGAATATCACCAGAGAGTGCATCCTTGGTTATTCCATGCATCATCACTTTTGATAAGTCACCAATAAAGCCATTACCTTCACTAAAGGCCAAACTATAACCAACCACCAACCATAAAATGGATGAAATTGAGCCAATGGCAAAACATTGCATCAAAATGGACAAAACATTCTTTTTACGAACTAGGCCACCATAAAAAAGTGCTAGCCCCGGTAATGTCATTAATAGTACTAACGCGGTAGAGGTTAAAATCCAACTGGTGTTGGCACCACTAAGGACGGCATCTTGCGCTAAGGCCCCTGACGAGGTAAACAAGCTCAATAAAGTTAAAAAGAGAAGTAATGCTTTGCTCATATTCTTTCCATTAAAGTATTTTTAAAACTACCCACCAGAAAGCACAAAGCACGCCAAAAAATAAAAACAATAAAACCAATAAGTTAAAAAAACAACGCATTAAAAAAGCGCTTAGGTGCACCAAATACACCCAAGACAACGGGCAGCTTGCACTCAATTAGTGCACTCGACTGTGCAACAGGAGTTAAGCACAATAAATCTCCCACTATGTTCAGCTTTACTTGCCAGCCTAAGAGCCATTACCTACAATGGCTAGCATATTGTTAATGCTAAACTTACGGTAACTTAATGGACTCTCAAGACAGCTCATCAAATGTAGAAATATCCACCATTATAGAATTCTTTAAAAGTCTACAAGACAAGATATGCCTTGCCCTTGAAGCAGCAGATGGCTCAGCGCGCTTTATCGAAGATAACTGGCAACGTAAAGAAGGTGGTGGTGGCAGAACGCGAGTGATGACCAATGGCACCATCATAGAGCAAGGTGGGGTAAACTTTTCGGTGGTATCTGGTGACAAATTACCCCCGTCGGCAACAGCACATCGCCCAGAGCTTGCTGGTAGAACATGGCAAGCGTGTGGTGTTTCATTAGTGATTCACCCCAAAAACCCCAATATCCCAACCTCACATGCCAATGTTCGCTTCTTCATTGCTGAGAAAGAAGGTGAAAAACCGGTATGGTGGTTTGGTGGTGGCTTTGATTTAACCCCTTTCTATCCTGTTGATGAAGATGTTGAGCACTGGCATCAAACCGCTTTTGATTTATGCCAGCCGTTTGGCGATAACGTTTATAACGAGCATAAAAAGTGGTGTGATGAATACTTTTACCTTAAGCATCGCGATGAGACTCGCGGCATAGGTGGCTTATTTTTTGATGATTTAAATCAGTGGGATTTTGACACTTGCTTTAATTATGTTAAAGCGGTTGGGCAAGGGTTTATTGATGCCTATGTGCCGATAATGGAGCGACGTAAAAATGATGCCTATGGTGAGCAAGAGCGCCAATTCCAGCTATATCGTCGTGGACGTTATGTGGAGTTTAACTTAGTGTTTGATCGAGGTACTTTGTTCGGATTACAGTCAGGCGGTAGAACTGAATCTATTTTGATGTCTATGCCGCCACTTGCCCGCTGGGAATATAACTACCAAGCTGACAAAGGCAGTGCTGAAGCAAATTTAAGTAACTATTTAGCCCCGAAAGATTGGCTAAAGGTATCAAACTAATTTAGCAACTTCTCTAAAAGCCTTATTTAATAACAGCGAGTATGTTTACTATGCTGCTATTAAATAAGACTCTTGTCTTGAGTACTTTGCTTTACGTTGGTATGAGCCTTTACCTTTCTTCGCTTTAACGACCTGCATTTTATAAACTTTTGACGTTACTAACGCCGCTAAAAAGTTATCGTTAATTTTTCCTCGACCTAAATCGCTTTCATTTTTATTTGCCACGTTCGGCTTTTTATTTCGTTTACTCATTTTATTACCTTTTTAAGTTTTTAGTTAACCACCTTATTATGATGGATGTTTATTATACAGCTTTGTACTTGTCATCATAAGAACTATTAACAAATAATAATGCTACTTTTATTCATGATTATGGGTAAACTGAAGCATTATTATCATTCCCACTTCATCGACAAGGATTTTTACCACTAATGATCATTCAGCAGCATAGCCATGACATAGAGACTCCAACAGGTACCATGCGTACCTATATTTATCGCCCAAAGGCCCAAGGTAAATTTCCAACCATTATATTTTATTCAGAGATTTTTCAACAAACCGCACCTATAGCTCGCACCGCTGCATTAATGGCTGGCCATGGCTTTGTGGTACTTGTTCCTGAGGTCTTTCATGAGTTAAACCCTATTGGAACGGTACTTGGCTATGACGATATTGGTAAAGATAAAGGAAATCAAGATAAGTGGACTAAGCCGTTAGAGCATCATGATAGTGATACGCAATCGTTAGTAAGCTTTATCCAGCAGCAAGAGTATTGCACGGGTAAAATAGGCACTATGGGGGTTTGTATTGGTGGACATCTGGCTTATCGCGCTGCTTTAAATAACGATATTTTAGCGGCTGCTTGTTTGTATGCTACCGATATTCATTCTGGTGATTTGCCTAGCGACGAAGACAATGATTCATTAACGCGCACTAAGGATATCAAGGCCGAATTAATGATGATTTTTGGCAAGCAAGATCCTCATATTCCAGATGAAGGTCGTATGCTTATCCATAAGAACTTACTTGCCTCTGGTAATGTGTTCTCTTGGCATGAATTTAACGCCTCCCATGCTTTTATGCGTGATGAGGGCGAGCGTTATGATCCTCAACTGGCGATGCGGGTTTATGGCATGTCAGTTGAGTTATTTAATCGAACGCTTAGTTAATATTTTGTTCTAGTGATGAGAATACTAATGTGACTGCCTTTTTAAGCAGTCATATGGTTTAGCTATTAAGCTTATGACTAACTTGCAATGGCTCAACTTGGATATCACCGCCTTTTTCCTGAAGTAATTTGATCAGTTGTGCCTCTTCAACAGGCTTACTAAACCAGTACCCTTGGATTTCATCACAGCCTAAACTGCGTAAATATTCAAAATGACTTTCTTCCTCTACCCCTTCTGCAATCAGTGACAGGTTTAAACTTTTACCTAAAGAAACAATCGTTTTAATAATGGCTTTATCTTCTTCGTTTTCATGACATTCTTTGATAAATGATTGATCTATTTTCAACTTATCAATTGGGAAGCGTTTCAAATAAGACAGTGATGAGTACCCTGTGCCAAAATCATCAATAGATAGGTGTAGACCCGAAGATTTAAGTTGCTGCAATACCGCCAGGGTATTTTCTTCATTATGCATAAATACCCCTTCCGTTATTTCCAACTCAAGGTTTCGTGCTGGTAGCTGCACATTTTCTAGCACCTTTTGTACAACATGGCAAAATTGTGGGTGAGTAAATTGTTTAGGTGAAACATTTACTGCAACGATGATATCAATATACCCCATGTCCACTAAACGCTTGGCAAATAAACAAGCTTGTTCCAAGATCCATTGCCCAATGGGAATAATTAATCCTGACTGCTCTGCTAACGGAATAAAATCTGCGGGTGAAATAATTTCACCTTGGTGCTGCCACCTAACCAAGGTTTCCAAACCGGTGATTCGATTGCTCTGAACATCAAGTTGCGGTTGAAACACTAAGAACAACTCTTGCCTTTCCTGTGCATGACGCAATTTATTAATTAACTCACTACTTTTCTGCTGGCGCTGAGTAAACTCGGCATCGTATAGACAAAAGTTGTCATGTACATTGTCATTAGCAATAGCAAGTGCACTATGGGCATTTTTAATCAGGGTATTCCTTTCACGTCCATGAGCTGGGTAACAACTGTAACCAAAATCAAGTTCGACAAAGAACTCACCACAATGCGTTATCAGTGCATTTTCAGCGACGTCGGTAACTACTTGAGTTAGTTTCTGTAGTGCTAACGTGTTATCACTGCTGTGACAAAGCAGTGCGAACTGACTGTCGTTCGTTTGATAAAAATGAACACCTACCGGCAAAGCTTGAGAAATTTTATGCGCCAATGCCTTAACTAAAGCCTCTGTTGCTTCAATGCCTAAAGTACTGACTTTCTCATTAAAAGCTCTAATAGCAAAAACCCCCAGAGAGAATTTTTGCCCACGCTCAATCGCATTATCAATATCACTATTAAATTTATATTGATTAGGTAAGTTGGTTTCTTGATTATAAAATGCTAAATGGTTCACCTGCTCTTCTGCAAGTTTACCCTCAGTCACATCTTGAATATGAATATCATAAGCATCAATTTCATCATGCCAATAGATACTAATCTGTAAAATATGCTCATTCAGTACTTGCTCAATGACAATACTATGATTTTGCTTGGCTGCTAATTGCTGCCTTATTGCCATAAAGTTACTTGGCAGCAAGTGCTCTAACTCATTACCTTTGTAGCCCATAAAGGCCAATAACGTTTCACAGGCTGGATTGGCAAATACTACTTCCCCTAGATTATTAACACTCAAAATTGGGTTAGGATTTCTATGAGTAAATAGAGCTAGCCGAGTATTTTTTGCTTGGGTGAGTATGTATTGACGGATATACCAAGATACAACCCCTGCAATAAGTAAAATAGCAATACCATAGATGATGACCAACCAGTGCGATATTTCCATTTGCGCAAGCGTTGCTTGGTGACCTTCATCCACTGTTTGCTTGGTTTGTTGCTCAATAGATTTTAGCGTTGGTAATAATTGCCTACGGATAGTTGAAACTTCCGTTAAAATTTCACGTAACTCATCCCAGTTATCGTCATCTAATTGCATGCCTTGATAAAATTGCTTAAATAAAAGCTCTACTTTTAGCTGGTTTTGCACGATTAAATCAGCTTCTTTAGCAAAACGTTCTTGCGATAAGATCACCGAAAGGTGCATGTGAAAAGTGTTTTTTATTTCTGCTGAAGATTTAAGGAATGCATCATTATCTTGTGAGCGATAATATTCATAAATGATGCGCTCTTGCTCACTTAAGTCCGCCATTAATTCGTTAATACCCGTTAAGATAGGAATTCGATGGCTCACTAAATCAATGGCATTGCTTTTAACATTAACTGTTGATTGATAAACAACAAAAGACAACGCTAACCCCATAAAGATGGCGAAGCCTGCTAAAAGTGACGCTCTAACTAGGTAAGGTTTGCTCATTGACGCCATGATAAGTCCTTGTTTCTAGGCAAACAGAAATGAATTAATTACTTATAACTAAGTTGACACGAAATAACATAAAAAAATTGCACAGCTTACAATAAAAATCTCCATACCATTAGCAATGACACTGATTCATTCATCAGATTAGTCTTGCTCTAGTGACTTAAGTAAGGAGAAGTAGCGACTAGCGAGCTATTTATCATCCCAAGCTTAGATTACTTAGTATTAGTTAGTAAAGTTGTTGAAATAAACAATTGCAAGGTATCAATAACAATCTCAAAGGCTAAAAATCAAAAAAGCCTGAATAACGAATTATTCAGGCTTTTTTTCAATCTTTCTTTACAGAAATTTGTATAAAAAGTATTTCTACTTCTTAGCCAATTTCTCTTTGATACGTGCAGAGCGACCTGAACGTTCACGTAAGTAGTAAAGTTTAGATTGACGAACATCACCGCGACGTTTCACTTCAATTGAATCTACAATTGGGCTATGTGTCTGGAATACACGCTCAACACCAACACCGTTCGAAATTT